>Ga0214542_1003045_pt1 | contig 34517 bp, 26 predicted proteins | sample CNSS1metaG_FD_160096 | JGI IMG/M metagenome (GOLD analysis project Ga0214542, IMG submission 160096) | Root nodule microbial communities from cowpea collected in UCLA plant growth center, Los Angeles, California, USA - CNSS1 | ecosystem: Host-associated > Plants > Roots > Nodule | place: USA...
CCACCAACCCGTGGTGGGTTGAGCCGGGTTACAAAATTTCTGGCTCACCAGAAAGTGAGCCGGGTTGGATTCACTCATTTTGAACCCGGCTCGTGGTGAGCCAACCCGTGTGAGCCGGGTTGGCTCACTTTGACATGTCTAATTATTAAGATATAATGCAAATATTAAATTATAATTAATTGAATTATTCAGGAACTAATATTATATTTGAGTCAGATAAATAAATACATTACCAAACAGTGCTGAGTTGATGGATGAAAGTTTTGTTTTGTATTTCAAGGTAATAATCAGCAATACTCAACTCAATGTAAATTCTTTTCAAAAAAATTAAATTTGACTAAAATTTTATAGTTTCTCATGGTTTAAGGCATCTCCAATTAAAACTCTATAAAAATTGGATAAATAACTTACAAATATTCAAATTTAATCATTTCAATTAGACTTCGTATAAAAAAAACTTCCTACAGTTTCAAAAACTATCGTATCACTTATTTAAACCTATGATATAATATTTAAAAACATGTACAAACTTATTATTAAATGATATATTTACAAAAATTTAAATTACATAAGTTTTACAAGATTGATAGATTAAATATACTTTTTACATAAAATTATTGAAAATATAGTTTAACTACATCATGATTAAACGAATATTCTACTTTATATATATAAATCATTACGGGAATCAAACTTATTCGAAACCTGATTAAGCAATAACATAACGAAAATGTACAAACAGAGTATTTCCACACACACATAACTGACTACATTGGTAACCATAGACACACAGAATTCATATTATTTATCATTATACAATATAAATTTTAATTATCGATATCTGTCATATGTTCAAATAAAAATATTAATAAAATAAAAATTAAAGTTCCAAAAACAAAAATTAATACTACTGATAACAAGTTTGGTTTTCTAACCAAGAATGGTACTGAGAGCAGCACCGACCAGAATGGTTATTGAGTACAGTCCAAAACGCGATTCAGATATAGACGAGGCGCCGTTTGGCCGGGACGGCGTCGTTTCGTTGGAGGACGATCCGGACGAAGACGATGGCGATGGGCTAGTTGCTGCCGGTAGTGATCCCCGGGGAGAGGTGGCGGTTGGCGGAGACGGCGATGGTGGCGACGCAGTGGAGGGTGTAGTGGCCGGAGCGAAGGTGGAAGGTGGGTATGATGGGGGAGGGATGGTGGATGGATAGGGTGATGCTGATAATGGGGGTTGAGCGATAGGGGAATTGGGATAAGGGTAGGGTGGTTGAGATGTTGGGGAAGGAGTGTTTGAAGGTGGTGGGGTGTAGGGAGGTTGGGAAATGGGAGAAGGGGTGGTGGATGGTGGTCTGGAAATGTAAGGTGGCTGAGATATCGGGGAGGAAGAAGGAGTTTCGGGCGGTGTTGGAATGTAAGGTGGTTGGGAGGTAGGAGAAGGAGTTTTGGGTGGTGGTGGCACATAAGGTGCTTGAGAAAATGGCGATGGTGTTACTGGAACAAAGGGAGGTTGATGGGTAGGGGAAGGGGTTTTGGGAGGGGTTGGGGTGTAGGGTGGCTGAGAAATCGGAGAGGGGGTGGTTGGAGGAATTGGGACAAAAGGTTGGTGGCCAGGGGAAGGAGTATAAGTTGGAGAAGGTGTTTGTGGAGGTGAAGGAATAACATGGGGTGGATGGTTATTTGGGGAAGGAGCATAAGTGGGAGAAGGTGTTTTTGGAGGAACAATGGGAGGGGAAGGAGTTTGAGGTGGATAAGGAGTTTTTGGAGGAGATGGAGGAGGCTCTCTCACAGCCAACACCACAATGATAAGTTTCTGACCCTTTTCACAGTAATCATCTTTGCCACTGATAAAGTAAAAGGGACCCGACCGATCAAACTGAAACTGGGAGTCACCGTCCTCAAGCTTCTTGATCGGGTTCTTCTTGTTACATTTCTCATAATCCTCCTTGTTGACCACCAAAACCGAGTCCGATCCCTTCTTGTACTTGAAAACTATGAACACGAAAAAGCACACAAGTTAAAAGCATGCAGAAAGGTAGCAGAAAAGTTGAAAGCTTTAGGATGAAAATCAACTGACCGAGAGTGTCACTGACTTGGAACCTCATCCTTTCAGCCCAGTGATTGTAATTCTCAGAAGGGTACAAAACCCACCCATCTTTTCCACCAACGTAGAAGGTGTAGGCCTGAGACACCGAGAGCAGAGTCGAGAGAAACAAGAAGAGACAAAAAACACGTATCTGAAGCTCCATGTTGCAGAGACTGAGGAGAGAGAAAGAGATAGAGATGGAATACTGAGAAAAATAGAGAAGCAAAAAGTTGTAGAAAGAAGTGAGGAGAAGGGTTTGATATAAAGAAAAAGTTTCCTCCTTGGTTACCGTTGTGATGCTTCTACTGTAGGTCCAATGAAGCGTGTTAAACGCGCAGGCTGCTTTACGTGTGAAGAGTTAGATGTGGCCAAATGAGAGAGTTAGAAAAGTTGAAGTTTGAGAAAGTTTCTTTAATATAAGGTTATATATATATAATATATGGTATATGGTGGGACATGTATCTAGTATCTAGCTACGTGCCACAGTAGGCAGCAGTGCCATCTATCATGATTCAGAGTCACATTTTATTTTAGAATTTGCAACCTCACCGATGATGGGCTTGGTACACATCAAAATTAAAAAAGAAAAACTGATAACATTAACAGGGGAAGAAAACGAAAGAAAATTGTTTTTGTAAGAGGATCACGGGACTCTATTGTTTAGCTTCTGGCATAGTTTATCCATATGGTGGTATTGTATTCTGATTCTCATCTCAGACCAATGATACTTGTGCTATTCCATAGAACATGGTTAGATTATTCCAGATTATGTGCAGCATCAAACAAAGGCAGAGATTATAACGTTAATTTGTAATTGTTGGATTTTTTTTAACAGTAATGTTTTGTATGCTCTGAGAGAGATTGAAATATTGAAGGGCAATAATGGGAAGAGGGACTGGATCGTCAATCTACATTTAGGCCTTGGTCCTCAATCGCTATAATAGAATTTATGATTGATTAAGGAAATGAAATATTATTTTAATTTTTGAAGTTATGAAAAAGTCGTGTAGCTATATCTTATTTATTATTAAGTTTTATAAAATTATTTTATTAATAAAATATAATCTTAGAGACCAATTTGACATCAAATCAGATATTATTTTTTTTATCAGAAAACTATACTTTTTTAGATCAATTTCAAAAACTGAATAAAAGTTTCTATCTTTTTCAAGATTTAAATTTACCGTGTCTCATATTTTGACTATATGTTATTGTTATTAAGTTTTACAGAATTATTTGATTCACAAAATATTATTTTAAGATTAATTAATATTATTTAATATCAAAGACAAAATTAGTCATTTACCAGTTCAAGAAATAAAGCTCCTTTGTTTTTGTTAGTCAAAATGTATGCTTTTTCTCGCTTTTTCATAGACTGTTTGGTAGGTGAAATGGACTACCTGGTTAGTTAGGAGTTAATCACACCACTTCACTACATGTTTTGCTTTTATAATTTTTTTATTAGTTTATTAAGTTTTTTTTTTATTAGATGAAAGTTGTAAAATATTTAATTTTTTTTATCAATGTCTAATTTTATCATATACTCATTTTTATAGTTTAAAAATTAATTTTTTTCTTAAGAAAACATTAAAGCCAAACACACCATAATTATTACATTTTGTTGACCATGAGAAAGCCATTACTCCCATCTAATATTGTACTTGTAATTTATTGGTGAAGACTAGAAATTTCCGATATCTCAAGAACATCATTGTTTGGTACAATAACGTTACCATATTTTAAATTAGTATATATGATGGGGACATGAACACTTGTTTGCTATAAAATCTTTGGTTTTAAAAAACTCTCCAATTAAATTACTAAAGTGACATCATTTTTCCATTGAAACTCACATGTATGTGTGATATCATGCATTTATGTTATTTACTTTACATTTGGCTAATTAATAGTATACTACTAATTAAAACACGTCACTTTACCGTTAGCATTTAATATTGGGTTATACGCATGCTGAGAATGATTATAAGAGTATTATTAATAGGACAATGATATTTTGACTATTAAATTTTGATAACTTTTTTTATAATATGATGTGTCATTTTTTAAGTGATTTTGGAATATTGAGGATGAGAAAATGAAGAAATGGAGAACCATTTAGAAGATGCTATCTAAGGTTGTAAGAAAAAGTTGTCAAAATTTAGTAGTCAAAAAATTATTTTTTAATATTAACTCACCCTTCGAGTATGGTTGTTTGATTTCTTGCTCTCATTGTTTATTCAATGTCAATCTTGTACATTGTACTCTTTTTTTTGATAACTTTTAGAAAAATGACAACATAAAACATTTATTTTAATTGTCGTGTATTTTAAGAAAGAATTCCCACTATACAATAATTTCATTTTGTTATATAATATCGAATAAAACAACTTGTAAAATAATTATTGATAATTATTTCTAAATAAGAACTCAGGAGTAACAAACATGGGCTTTAAAACTGATGGTTATTGCTTTCTGCACCCACACAATTCAACAAAAAAAAAGGACATCATAGATTGAAGGAAGAAGAAGACCTTACAAGTTACAACTGTTTTACATATAGATATATACACAAAATCACCAACACGATATACAGGTACACGAAACTATATAACCAGAATATTTCAAAACAAAAAACAAAGGAAGCAACGATAGATACATTACATAGATGAAATATTTACGAGGTAAACACTGAAATGGACATAAGATTTTTGTGTGGTGGTGGGTTTCAAAAATGACAATGATCTTTGCACATGTTATGACAGAGAGTGTCGACTTGATTGGTACTAGGGTTGACGCATGCTGAACTGCACTTCGTATAACAATGTTGTTGTTTTGTTTCATCATTCTTCTTAACGTTATTCTCCTTTCCTTGTTGAGACTCAGCGTATCCCTCCACTTGAATCTCATCCTTAGTGATCGGTCCAGAATTAAGAACAGTTACACGACGACCGTCGCTCGTCATCAACATGGTGGCAACCAAAACCATCAATGCAACTTTTTTAGAAATCATTTTCGTTTCTGTTAATTCTTTGAGTCAAGCTTCGTTTCCTTCACTCACGAGGAAAAAAATAAATCTTAATAACGTGTGGGGTGTGCTTGAATTGGGTTTTCATTCGAACCTTAGATGTTGTTGTGGTCGAGAATGACGCTAATGGAAGCATCTATTTTTTGACATGAATATGTGTTCTTGTGTCCTTTTTTTTCTCTCTCTCTCTCTCTGTAGATTGTGCCCTAGATAAATACCATTCATTTTTTTTCCCCTCTTTTTTTCTTTGTTGCGGATCATTTTCCTCTGTCATCACTCACCACTAAAAAATGCACGAGGAATATGTACCATTCCCTCTTTTCTTTCTCTCACTTATTGGCATCTTTATTATTAACATTAATTTCTTTTGAAGTTCTGTGGAATTCAATTTTAGTTCTTCGATAATTCTTTAATGACTTTATATCTTATTTTTTATTTGTCTTTTTTCTAAAACCTTACTGTTGTATTTCATGAATCATCATCGTTAACAATTTGGGTACTTTTTTACATGGATTACGGATATGACAAGTCATACAATATTATAATTCAAAGCATTTTCTGATGACTCTATAATAATATAAATTTGATTCTCCAGTAGTAATTAATATTTTTTTACCATAATTTTGTTTGATGCTTGTGCTCAACAATATTACCGAGGTGAGAAAAATATTTGCTATATATACTATTTGCAGAAAAAGGTCCCAAAGGATACATATGAAGTAACCTAAACTTACTATGCTCTACTCGAATTAGGATATGTTGCTTTGAAAGAAAATATCACATTTGTCATTGGAACTAGCAAACCCAAGGTACCAAGGTGTTTGATTTTTTCATCGAAAACTCTTATTTGGAGTTTGATTTTTTCAAGTTAAACATTATTTTACTAAGCCAACCTTATATTGAAAGTAAGGTGTACTTTTTTTAAGCCTTAGCTTCAACTCTATTACCACAACTTTCCTTGTTGTATATGTTAATGAGAATTATTCTTTTGTTAATTTGTTTTGTTTATTTTGTTATATATTGTTGTTATTGGGTTTGGATTCTGGGTCTACAAGATATGTGGTGGAATTCTGAAAATGCCTTTGCAAAGTAGGTCAGTCTAGAAAGAAAAAGATCCACATGCAAAAGATTATCTAATGTTTAGTAAATAAGAACTTAGGGATATATTTAGAGTATAAGTAAATGTATGAAAAATGATTCATATGTTGTATTTCTTGGTCAAACTCCTTATACAAAGCTTTATAAATGAAGTCACAACAACTATATGCATTGAACGTCTATTATTAGTGAAAACTCTCGAGCTTTAAGACCTATTAAAGTTTCTCTTTGGGTCGAGCATCTACATGTATTTTCTTCTCAGATTAATAGTAGTGATTGTCTAAAAATTTAGTGCTTTCATAAAAACTCTCATGCCTTATTTGGAGCTTGATTTTTTAAGTTATACATTATTTTACTAAGCCAACCCTATATTAAAAGTAAGGTGTAAGCCTTCAAGCCCGCACTAGTTGGTTCACTTATTAAGAAAATATTACTTTTAATGAAACATGTCATTTAATTTTTTTTATGACAAATGTTAGTTGTTAGTATTTTGTTAGGGGGAGGAGTTGAACCCTCCCTATTAACTTTACCACTAAGCTAATCTTATAACTCCATATCATTTAATGTTAAAAACTAGTAAAATATAAAATTAAATATAATAAATAATAAAAAACTTATTAATATGTATTTCTTTTTTTCTTTCTATCGACTTCTTGATTTATTAACAGTTTTTGTTCATCTTTCGCTCTTTAATATTTTTTTTTGAAATAAAAAAAAGTTAAATATAAATTCATTATTTGTACTTTCATTTCTCACATATTTTGTTTCATTTTGAAGAAAAAAATGTAACTCTCTCTTATTCCACTTGATATCACAATATTAGTTTTGTATTTTTTTTATCTCATGAATATTTTGAATAGTAATTTTTGATGAACATAAAAAAAGTTAACTGTCATGTGTTTTTTCATAATCCATTTTTAACTATAATTTGATTATCTCAATATTTAATTAGATTCTGATAATTAATATTTTAGTCTTGAACTTTTTTAAATAGGTATACTTGTGAAAAATAGAAAAATAGATCCATCTCTTAAAAAGGGAATATACATGTGAAAATGAAAACACAAAAGTCAAAGTTTTCACCTATTATGAATCATGATGCTAATAATCTAATTTTTTATTTTTGTTGTATTAGTGATAATAATTAATTATATAAATTTTGAACATATTATTTTGACCCTCTCAAAATTATTGATCAAAATCTATTACTATGCGAACCATTGGCCAACCATGAATTTATACTCAATTGCTGTATTTTTTGTGTCATTTCTAGTTATATTTTGGGAGACAATGTTTAAAGTCCTTTAATTTTTTTAAAAAAATTTAAGTTTTTTTTTTTTTTTTTTCGTAAGTCTAGGTCTAGGCTCTTTATATAACAAAATCCTCCTCATTGCATCGTGTACGAAACCCTCTTCAAGAAAGATAAAGAAGCATCACATTTGCAAGGACTATTGTGTTACTGTCCCTCATAAATCAAACATTCAAGAATGATGTTTCTTCATTCATATATAAACTCAAGTGAAGAATGCATGGAAAATAATATTGAGAGGTTCCATTCTTTACGACAGAAATTACTCTCTCGTTAATTAAGTGATTTTCAAGGCAGAATTTCTTAGTTGCTTAGTTTATATTATATATAGCATTCTAAAAAATGAGTATAAGCAAGAAACGTTTTACCAAAATCATCATGTTCACTCCATTTTGTGATAATCTTTTGTTCGTAAATTCAGTGCCAGTTTGGAAGACGATGAATTAAACAAGAGGGTGATGGTCTTTATCTTTGTCTCTAAGAAGATCCAGTTTAGTCCATTTGGCACGCCTTAAGAAAAAGAAGAGTGTTCCAGCTTGACATAGCAGCCCACAAATCAAACCAATCCATAAACCCTGTAGATTTTAATACAAGCACAATAATAAAACTCAGGAATGCAAAAAGGTCTCAGAATTTTCAAGATATCAGAACAAAAGAGAACTAAAATATTTTATTTAGGATTAAATATGGCTGAACATATTTAAAACCTTTTTATTTACCTTATACTGCAAATAGGTCATAAATCCGAGGAGACATGATATTGGTAATCCAACAAGATAAAAAGTTGCAAGATTAATGTATGCAGTGGAGTGTTGCAGGCCACATCCTCTGGCTGCCCCTGTAGCATTAAACACAATTTTCATCTAAGAATTTGAAGTTTTCCAAATTTCATATAATTTCTTGGTCTTTTTGACTTTTCTGACACAGAAAAATGTTTTTCTAAAACAAATAAGGAACCAGGTCAAACAATTAAAGGAGTTACAGTAAAAAAAAATGAGAGGAAAGGGTAACGAAATTGGACAAAACATCAAAGATGTTAGCACAATTTAAGAAATTCAAACCTTGCATGACACCCTGAACAGCATCTAGCACTATAGAAATGGCAAGCAAGGGTGTGACTGAAGTAAACTCATCTTTAATTTTAGAACTATCACTGAAAAGCTGAATCCAGATATCATGTCCAAATCCAAGCGCCAAAGCAAAGCAGAAACTAAGCAGGAAAGAGAGCTTCACAGTGACATTCATTGCATGTTTAGCTCCTTCAGGGTTGCCTGCTCCCAATTCATTGGATACTCTTGTGCTGTCTAAGTTAAACTTCAACTTTTCAATTCATGTATTATATTTTCGATTCAGAACATATGCAACAATGCAAGCAAAGAAGAATGTGTTCAACCATCTAACCTTGCAGCAGCTCCGAGACCAATAGGGATTGTGTATGCAATGAATTGTGTGTTTAAACTGCAGTTTTTTTAAGATTGTAACAATAGTAAATCATATGAAACTTTTTGTTGTTTTAGAGGAACAAAAGTATAGAGCTATTGGAACTATACCATATTGCAACCAACGAAGTTGTTATCTGCGAGTTTGGCAATAGACCACTTAAGAAAACCAGAACTTCAAAAGCCCAGTACTCCAAACTTGCATAGCATAAACAACAGATAGTATGATGATATACAAATAAGGACCTTACACTCTCACATTAATTTACAATAACATTTTCATAATTTGAACTGAAGAAAGTGTTTCAATACACATCTATATATCATGTATATATTTAGCAAATTAGGCTACTTCTACTCATTTAGCAAATTAGGCTACTTCTACTCATTTAGCAAAGAAAGATCAATAGTCAAAAGAACTAACAAAGTGGAATTTAGATTATCCACTGGTTGTGTTTTCAAAATACATTGATGAATACTGATTTTAATGTTTTAAAATATGATAAAAGGATTTTTAAAGTACCAATATTTGTGTATTTTGAAGGCACAACAGAGAACAGAGAACAGCACAAAAAACTCAGTAAAATATCTGAACTCAACATAGTGAAGGGTTGTTTTGTGCCTCATACCATACCATTGCAGCAGACGGCAGAGCTAGTTTAATGTTTGTGAATACGTATTGGAATGAATGCGTTGAAAACCCTTGCCATGTCTGCTTGAACTTCTTAGCATAAATGACATAAAAGGCCAATAACAGCATTGATATCCATTGTGAAATAGAAGCTGCAACTGGTGCACCTGTAAAGCTTAAACCTGACCACTGAACCAAGGCATATGCAATACCAATATGAACCAACAATGGAAGAGCTGAAAGCACAACCAATGGCATTACCACAGATTGTGTCTGGAGAAACCTCAGGATATTTTGCAAGAAGCTGTATGCAAATAATCCTGGGATCAAAAACTTCATATAAAGAGCAGTTATTCTTGCAATGTCCTGTGATTGATGAAGAAACACCAGGACTCGTTCTGTATAGAACCAAATAATCGATACAATGATGGAAAAAATTAGAGATATGATGCAAGAGGCTTGTAGGTAAATTCCCAGCACATGGTATTCCTTTGCTCCAAATCCTTGCCCACACAGTGTTTCCAATGCCCCACTCAAACCAACCTAACAATAGAATAAAGTCATGATCAAGGAGTTTAATATTTATTATTAGGGTAAATATATTTTTACTCCTCGAACAACTTTCACCTGAAAGTGAAATTCGTTCTTGTCCAAAACTTTAATATATTTTGGTTATCAAACTTTAGAAATGAACATATATAGTACACTTAATCCGATGAAAAATCATATTTTGACTCCCACAATTTAATTCTCATCTTGTACTCCCTGAGGTGGTTTAGTATAGAGCATTGATCAATGCCTAATACTAAGTCACGTCAAGGAGTACAAGAGTCAAATTATGGGAGTCAAAATATTATTGTCCTATCCCAATTCAGAAACATGTTTGACATATAACAAAAATTTAAGATAATTGGATTAGAAGAATTATATCCATCCGTTTTTAAGATTTGAAGAGTAACATGTATCAAAGTTTCAAACCGAAAAACTTTCGATTTCACGTGAAAATCCAGAAAGTAACAACATATTTAATCCTATATTATTTTATTATTTTGTAGGAAAGGCGAAGAGAGAGGAATTACCATGACTGCAGAGCCGGTGACATTGAACCATGAATTTGCAAGAGTAGCACCGGCAAGTTGAAGCTCTCCAAGGTGACCTACTAGCATGACAGAAATTGAAGTGATCAAGTAATAGAATATGTTAGTAAGAATCATTGGAAGAGAAAACAAGAGTTGATGCTTGGCCTCTTCCATGTCCAACACTCTATTCCACCACCTTGCAAGAGTCTTTTCTTCTCCATCATCATCAGTTACCCTTAATAGAGGTCTTGCTGTGCTATCTGAACTCCGACTTTCTTCCATCTTCTCTATCTCCTCTTTCATCTGCTCTATGCTATCCAATGTATTTATATGTGTGTGATGAGGAAGCTCTTCAATGATTGGTAATCGCTATTTGTATGTTCTCAAACCACTTAATTTTACCAAACTATGCACCAGAAATTACTTCATGACAGATAATTTCTTAAACCAGATGTTTTGTGTTCAATCATAAAAGCAGAATATGAGAAACAACTTTGCTCATCCTAACAAAAAATCTGGTGGGTGTTGTGTTTGGGCTTTCAAAGTTTCGAGCTCTGGATCGTGTTTGGACTGGGTCTAGTGTCTGGTATTAGAATATTCTTCACGAATATGTTAGTGTTTGTCTGATCCTGCTCCAATCTGACCTTGGCCATATGAGAACAAACATTTGTAATAAATTTATTATATTTTCAGTAAATTTTATTTAGTGGTTGAATAAGCTAGATTGGGTACTGTTTTGTATGTTGGACTATGCAAAATTCTTTATTCAGACTAGTGTTTTAATTTTTCCAATTATGTGCTAACCATTATGATGAGAATGATTAATAATGGGAGTTCTCTCTTAAATTCAAACGTGAGTTAGAATTTCATATTAGGTAGAATAATATATATAAAAAAAATGTTATAATCTTTTATATAAATTTGTTTATGATGGTCTCTTGTTCAGCAAAAAGAACTCATATCCTTTGTGTCATTCTATTCTAAGATTTCACCGAAATCGAAGTTGAAGATAGATTTCATGAAAATATATTTAAGTTCAAACTCCTTTAGAATTAATCCAAGTGTTCTAATCTCTTAGCTCAACGAAGATGAACCCAATTTTTCTACCATTATAGTTAAATTTCATTATGAAGTTACAAAAATGGTACAAGATTTAAAAGAATTTCGAATTTTGGTGAATCATGCCACAACTTCAAATTCAAAATGAAAAAGTTGTGTCATACCGAAGCGACTCCATTGCAAATGAATTGAACGATTTCAGTTCTATATTACAATGAATTGAAAAATGACTTCAATTCATCTTTAGTGAAATCGTTTCACTGTAACACAATCTTTTCGTTTTGAAATCGTGTCAAGTTACACGTTTTGCCTAAACTCAGATTATTTTTTTTAAATTCTTTCTGAAATTACACTATAATGGTAGAAAACCCGATGAAACATTGAGTTGAAATCATCAGGATCGCATGTATTAAAATTATCATGAAAATAGTAGCAACCACAAAAGGAAAAAAAATGTTTGCACTTCTCTCAAGATGAATAGAAACAAGAAAAGTGGTGCCAAATTATGTCCATTCCAACCCACGTGTGGTCATCTTTTACATATAGAATGTAAACTTTTTATTTTCCATAAGTTCACTCGGTTTGGCAGAAGTTTAAATAAGAAGAGGATGGTCTTTATCTTTGTCTTCATGGGAAAGATGCAATTTAGACCATTTGGCACGCCTTGTGAAAACGAACAGAGTCACAGTCTGACAAACCATTCCACAAATCAGACCAATCCATAAACCCTATATATCACAAACCATTTTCAAGACAAATATATTAGCAAAACTAGTGAAAGCAAACTGTTGCACAGAATCAAGATGATTCTCTTTTATATAAGAACAAACATAACCAACATGTGCCTTAAATATGTTATTCACCTTATACTGCAAATTGGTCTTAAATCCTAGAAAACATGAAATTGGCAGTCCAATGAGATAAAAAGTTGCAAGGTTAATGTAAACAGCCAAGTGCTGCCAGCCACATCCTCTGGCCACCCCTGCAGCATTCAAAAGTGTAGTGAATAATTTAAGTACTAGTCTCAAAGTTTCACATCCTGTAAAAATGACAAATTTAAATATTATATAAGAAGTAAAACTTCCGTAAACTTAATACTTTAATATTTTTAATTAAAAGTGGTGTAATATCTTACGTGAACAATACTGAAAGTTACGTATGTATAATCTCTTCCCAACGAACATCGGTACAAAAAATTCCATGAAAAGGTAACGAGGAATTCAAACCTGACAAGACACCCTGGATGGAATCTAGTAATATGGAAAGTGCAAGCAAAGGTGCAACTGATGCAAACTCCTCTTTGATTGTAGAACTATCACTGAAAAGCTGAATCCAGATATTATGACCAAATCCAAGTGCCAAAACAAAAAAGAAACCAAGGAGGAGAGAGAGCTTGAGAGTGACATTCATTGCATGTTTAGCTCGTTCAGGGTTGCCTGCTCCCAATTCGTTGGATACCCTTGTGCTATCAAAATTAAATTTCAACTTTTCAATAATGTATTAGAAAAGAAAATATGTGAAACAATTTGAAGTTTAGGGAATGTGTTCAACCAACTAACCTTGCAGCTGCACTCAGACCATAAGTGATCATGTAGGCAATGAATTCTGTATTTGTACTGTACAGTTTTTGAATGTTAACAATATTAAACTACATGAACCTCTTCTTTTAATTAAGAACAGAAATATAAAGGCAATTCGAGCCTTACCATATTGCAACCAAAGACGTTGTTATCTGTGAGTTAGGCAAAAGTCCGGCTAAGAAAACCAAAACTTCGAAAGCCCAATACTCCAAACTTGCATCACACAAACAACAGATAGTAACAAGGAACTTATATTCATACACACAAAAAGAACAATATTCTCTTTAATGTGAGCATAAGAACTTATTTTAAGAATTAGTATGTTTTTAACCATACACCCATACAAAATTGAAATTCGTTCATGTCTCAAACTTTGATATATTTTGATCTTCACTAAAAATAAATGAATATAGTCATTTTAATTCAACATCGTTAACTCTTTTTTCTTTGTACGTTCTTACATGTTAAACCATATTCTAAGATAATATTTGACTGGACACAGTTTAACAAGTCAAACAAGTTTTACACGTTAGAAGAGTATATCTATTTATTTTAATGATGAAAGACCAAAATGTATCAAAGTTTGAGACATGAACGAACTTTAATTTTGCATTTAAGTTTAGGAACTAAAAATATATTTAATTCTGATTTTAATTGATGGCAAATGAAGCTGTGGTTCATCGTTCAACTTTCTAAGATCAATAGTTAAAGGGCAACCAAAGTTAAAGGTGGTTAGTGACTCATACCATACCATTGCTGCAGAGGGCAGAGCTAGTTTCATGTTTGTAAGTACGTAACTGAATGAATCCATTGAAAATCCTTGCCATGTATGCTTGAACTTCTGAGCATAGATTACATAGAAGGCTAGTAATAGCATTGATATCCATAGTGAAATAGAAGCTGCAACTGGTGCACCTGTGAAACTGAGACCTGACCCCTGAACCAAGGCATATGCAATGCCAATATGAACAAGCAATGGAAGAGCTGAGAGTACAACCAACGGCATTACCACAGATTGTGTCTGAAGAAACCTTAGGATATTTTGCAAGAAGCTATATGCAAACAATCCCGGGATAAAAAACCTCATATAAAGACCAGCTGTTCTTGCAATGTCATGAGATTGGTGAAGAAAAACTAGGATTGGTTCTGTGTAGAACACAATAATGGATACAATGATGGAAAAAATAAGAGAAATGATGCATGAGGCTTGTAGGTAAATTCCCAGCATATGGTATTCCTTTGCACCAAATCCTTGCCCACACAATGTTTCCAATGCCCCACTCAAACCAACCTATCACAACAATAAGGGTATGAACTTATACTTAATTATTTTTCAGAAAAAGAAAGGCAAAGAGTGATGGGAAGGAATGAATTACCATGAGAGCGACGCCGGTGACACTGAACCATGAGTTTGCAAGAGTAGCACCAGCAAGTTGAAGCTCTCCAAGGTGACCAACAAGCATGACAGAAACGAGAGTGATTAAGTAATAGAACAAGTTCGTAAGAATCATTGGAAGCGAAAACAAGAGTTGGTGTTTGGCCTCTTCCATGTCCAACACTCTGTTCCACCATTTTCTGTTTTCTCTTCCCTCAATGTCACATTCTTCCAACAGAGCTGCTCTTGTTATGCCATGGGAACTGCTACTTCCTGCCATCTTCTTCTGTTTCTCCTCTTTTACCTTCACTACCTCAATTTTTGATAGAAGATATTTCTGAGGTCAAGCTTTTCTCAACCATCTCCATCTCTACCTGTATGTGGTCAAACAAGTTTGGTACATTCAAGGACAAAAATTTATAGCTGCTTTAACGTACGTCGGCAAGAACATATTTGGTGTAATAATTTTTTTTAGGAAAATAATATTCTAACTTATTTTTTTACATATTTTTAATTCATTACTTTAATTATTATTAAATTATTTTTTAGATTATTTTTAATAATATAATGATCTAATAATAATTAAAATAATAAATTAAAAGTGAATAAAAAAATAAATTAAAGTATCATTTTTTTTTATTATATCAACATGTCAGTTTTTTTTCGGTTTTGTCTTTGGACATAAGAAAACAAGTAAATATTATTTGTCAGGGAATAAAAGTGTTGTTTCCATCAGTAGTAACGCTATTATCGACGACAAATATCATTTAAGAAAATGTTGCTGTAATAAAAATAGGAGAAAAGTTAAAGTATATTTATAATATCGAAATAAAAGTTAAAAACTAAAATATACTTTAATTTTCATTAAAAATAAACAAAAACTAAGTGTAATTCTTTTTTTTTTGTCTTGTATTATTTGATTTTTTTTCTTTCAATTGTCTTAATTTTGAATATTTAAAAAGCTAATAAATGCAGTTTCTTTTTGTTAAAATTGGTTGTGACATGACATGTTATTTATTGTTCATATTATATTTAATGTGAACCTTTGTAAAACATCTACTCCTCCGTAGATTTAAAATAGGAATTCTAGAAAGCATTTATATTTCAAACAAAATTAAATAAAATATTTATTATCTATTTATAAGTTGCTCTTCACAACTTCAAGTGTTCTGAAAGCCACACTTGTTTAGTACTTTATCATTGGAATCTCATGCTTATTTTAGTAGACTGAAAATAGAGGCGAGATGAAAGAAACCAACCCATTAGGTAGGAATTTTTTGTTTTCATTCAAAACAAAATAAGAAATGAAGAACCAGATATCTCAAGAAAATAGTTAAATATCATTACATTCTACTTTTATAGTCTCATCGATATGTACATAAATATAATATAAATATAAATATCCTATATAACTTTTTTTACAAAAATAATTATATATATATATATAATATTCTATTTTTACTTCATAGTTTTAACCCTTGTTAAAAAAAAATTAATGTAGGATACCAAATGAACCCCTTTCTTTAATAAACGTTAAAGGAATCTAGCTTTTTCTTCTCATATGCCAACTCAAATATTTCATGTTCAGATTTTAAAGTTTGGTGTACATCATTGATATGATTTGAAAGTTTTAAATTATTTTACCTATTGGTTGCTGTATTGTAAGTAAAATGTATTCAGAGAAAAGCAAATATAGTAAATTAGTATAACACACCTTTAATACTGTCTATATATTATAAGTATGATTGGTATATTAATAACCATACCAAACTCAACTGAAAATGTTAATGTTTTATTAATCAATTTTAATGATGGTGGATAGAACAAAAATATTTTTAATCATTTTGGTTAACTACTTTGTACTGGTAGAAACTTAAACATTATTAGAAATAAAAGGTATATAATATCCTAAAAATGTGTGTAGTTGTACATAAAATAAAATGCATGCGTTGTGTCAGATCATTCATTAGCGATAAGAAAATAAATGGAGTAAGAGAAGCATCAAACACAAGTACAAATTGAACGTGATACATCAATCAAAGTATTGCAAGGGTACATAGAAGATTTGAACTAGGCGATGCTCTCTTAACACGGCACGTGGCACATTGCAGATTCAATAACTCAGAAACACTATATACAGTGTTTGTGCGGACAGATTCTTTGAACACATAATAGTTACAGTGGGTTGTAATTTAGGTGAAAGTAACTAAGAAGTATGAAGTTTTCGCTTCAAACTATAGATCTGGAGAAAAAAAAAACAAATTCTTGGTGCTTAAATTATTTACTCTCTCACTCTTATTATTTTTTGTTTATATTTTTCACAATTTCCTTTTTAAATCAAAAATTATTTAAGTATTCTTTTTCTGTATTAAACTTTTTGAATTTATTTTAATAATTCGTCCAATGAAGCTTAGTTAGATACGAGATTTTGAACCCATCGGTAATCTGTCAAAGATTTTCAGAAACTTAGTTTATAAAATTCCGTCTTCTTTAGTTTTAATAATGTGTATTGTAAACTAAGAAATATTTACTGTTAGTATTTTTATACTTAGTTTCATTAGAGGATTCATTGGAAACTTTTCCAAAAGTTTTAATACAAACTAGTTTGAGAATCGTGCCTTTTTGCTTTGTATTTTATTGTTCTTGAATTTTAGATTTATGTATGTATTATTTAAGTAAATCAGCAGTAATGTACTTATATAAGGTTAATTCATTAATAGAAATAGTAATAATAATAGATTAAATAATTAAAATTTAAATATTATATTAATAGAATTTTTTTTATTTTATATAATATATTTTGTTCATGAAGTTATATTTTCTATACTTAAGTGTATTATTTTTCTTTAACGAAGTTATAGATTTTTTTCTTTTTAAATGATTGCATGTTCAAACTGAATGTGAAGAGTCTGATTTTGATAGTAAGGAATAGTTATTACATGTCTTTTTGAAATCCGTGTAGTTTGAGTTTAGATTTTGGTGTTTGCGTTTTCTATTTTTGCCATTTGAGTGATCTATATACATTCCATTAAAAGAGCAAAAAAGAAAATGCTTTAGTCTATAAACCTTTTCTAGTGCAATTTTAGGGAGGAGAAACTTTTAGCTTCCAAACTTTTCAGTTTTAAGATTTTTTTCTTTTCAGAACTCGATCGATCATGTTCTTGGATCCTTCTGAGGTTAGTGTTTATGGACTTCACTTGCTTTTAATTTTTGTTTTTTTGTTTGAACATAGTTGTTTTCTTATAATAATACTTTAGGTTTCCGAAATAATTTTCTTTCTAAATAGGAATTATTGTTTTCAATGAATGTTAGTCGTTGGGAATTTTGTTTCTGCTAGGAGCTTTTAGTGTTCGATGAAGGTTTCTTCTTGCAATGGGGTAAATCATCAGTGATTGACACAAACTATTTTTCGGATCCCGAAGGAAATGTACTTAACATTGAGTTTGAGGAAAGTCTTCTGATAGAGAGGCAGTTCTGTGGTATCACTAAGATATTAGGGTTTTACAATCTAGATGACGTGGGATATGTCTGCACTCTATATTGTAGAGATAGGTACTTCCGGTTAAGAGTGTTTGAATTATATTAGAACGAAATTGAGTACCCTGTCGTAGGACAATCGAGCTCTGCCTTAGGCTATGATCCTTTATGTTCAACAAGATTTTCAATGTTTTAGATTGAAATTCCTCCTATCAAGGGTATAATGTTGTATTCCTTATTTATTTTGATTAGTTTTGTATATGTATATCTATAGTTGCTAATGTTGGTTTTACTTTTCACGATTGTGAACAACCATATCTACTTCCCCAATATGGCTTTTAGATATTCTATCAAGATGAACTTAAGCTTGATGAAATCGTTGAATTGTATGATCCTATTATAACAAAATTAAAGGTATTTGTGGATACAAATGATGTCGGCAGTATTGTATTTTTTGGTCTGGTAGAGTTTATGAAATATTATGGGTTGAAAGAGTGTTGTTTCCTACATTTTAGTTATGTAATACATTTCTTTATAAGATTTTCTCCCCTGAAGGAATAAAAATGGTCTATGATAGGGATACAGTGGTTGGATTGAATACTGAAGATGGTGTTGTTGTTGATCTTGTTGTTGGTGATGAGTTGCATAATAGTGAGGATGGGCTAGTGAAGAACTTAACTCATTATGATGTTCGAACTTCATCTTTGGTATATTTTTTGTTTATTGTTATATTCTTTTCCATTGCCATTTAGTTTTCCATTTGTTATATAACGAAATTCCTTATATTTGCAGTATCTAAATTCCAATTTTGCTGGACAATTTTTGGATAAAGGTCGCAAGAGGTATATGCTTACTAATGAAACTACAATATATTGGCCTTACGTAATTCGTTGAACTCGAAGAAGTAGTTTTGAATGCTATCTCACGTTTGGATGGAAGAGGTTCTACAAGGACAATTAGTTAAGTCGTTGGTGATGCAATCAAATTTGTCATAGACGATGACCACAAAAACATCATCTATGTTTTATAGGTTTAGATTGATTTAAGTATTTTGTTGGAGGAAATGCTTGTTGGTTAAGAACAATTTATGTTTTCTACAATTTTTGGATGCCTTTATAGATAGATATCAAGTTGGATTTGACGAAGAATTTGTGTTTTGTAAAGGCTTATGTATTTGTGTTAGTTTGTTTATTGCGACTATGTTATTTCAACGAACTACTTTATTTCCATGATGAAATATTTTTAAGTTAATGAGAAATGGTTATTTTTAAGATTAAGCATTACGTTGTTTACTACTAAGAATGATTAAGATTATATATAATAAATTTTTATTAGTCAAAATGCTTGAATTTATTTTGTGGTATATTATTGTTGTTTTAATGTAGTTATAAAAGTAATAATTTACCTTGTATAATTTTAATTAAAGAAATATTTTATATGAATGTTATTAAAAGAATTAACTCCAATAATAAAATGTATAATATTACTTATTACTTATTATAGGAATAGGCTCATTGCATTGTGTACAGTGTGGTATAAAGATGTAGATCACGATTGATATTATAACCATCATGCATGTTAGGTCAAGCTAACAATTGTGGTGGTGTGGTTAGTGGATATTAGGTATGAATTGCGTGCTTGTTTGTTTCTTATTAAATGTTCTCCTTAATGGATCATGTAAAATCACTTATTGCTACATGTAATTGATCGTGACTAAAAACTGGAGTTAAAAAAAACCCATATAATTAGCTTATATAGTGGAGGTGCACAAATTAATTATGGTGGTGTTGTTATGAAACTTGAGTATGAGTTGGATACGTTTGTTGGTTTCAATTTAAATGCATTGCGCAATAATATTGTATTTACTACAATAAATGATTTATTTACGATTGTATTGAAGATTTTACACTATCGCATTTAACATTGTAGAGAGTCATATATCATTGTTGGTAATTCTGATTTGTAATTTTTCGCATCATTGGATGTACATAAGGTTATTCAATTGTTTTTGTCTATCTCCAAATAAAGTAAGAACTTTTTTGCATTTATATCTTTGGTAATGTATTTTTGTATGTGCTATAAAAATAATGGATTGAAGACAAATATGTTACTTGTGAATCATAAATTGGAACTTTCACTTGAGGACATTTGGATTGGTATCCAAGTTCCTTTCGTGGAATGCGGAAGGTATATTATTCGCCTTGAACAATTCTTAAACATGATTGCACAAAATGTTTACTAATTAATAATAAAAAATTTAGTCTAAACATAAACTATACATTTTGGAATACTTCTTTGTATACAACATTGATTGTTATATTGGAAGGTTTGTTGTCCTTATCATGGATTAGAAATCTTAACTAAGATTTACTTTGAACTTAGATAGTGCAACAAAGAGTTGACTGAGATTAAATACGAGTGTCGGCAAATGCAGTCCAACAAAACCTAGTGATTGACCTTGATATTTGTTTATTGTCATTGCGTATGATAGCATGATCGTAAATTATTTTCTAATTAGCTTAAATGGTCATGGGTATTGTGATGGTGACATTGACATTCTTGGAACATAAATGTCTTGCCTATCTCTATTACCTGTAATTATCTGAGCACCTATATCATGGTTTGCAAGTCTTGTTACTATTAATCTGCTTCCGTTGCACAAACCTTCTACTTGGTCCAAGTTCCTCAAAAGCATTATTAGCACTTCAATCTTCAGTTTGATTCTATGGTTAGGAAGTGGTGACGTACTAAGTGAATTTAGGAATTCAGAAGTTATAGTGTTGTAAGTATCATTTGAGGTAGATTCAGATTCATCCATTGAATCGTAACTAAGATATTTTTTTCTTCCCTTGTATGAGTAATAATATTAGTCATAACAAATGTATAAATTATAATTATAATCATGTTACATTGATGGTCTGGATTTACATACTTGAAATTAGTGATTACATGTATTGACTAATTTTATTGACTGTCTCAATTGTACTTGTCAATAATGCTCTACACTACAGAAATGACTCGTTTGTGTACTTCTATATTAAATTTGGATATGTGGTACACATAATTGCTTGTATAGGATCATTGAACTCTGAAATTAGGAAGTTTTGAAGTATTTCAACTTCTACTAAACCATCATTAGGTTCTTGTAACTTACCATCACCAATTTGAACAATCCAATCTAAGAATTCTTGAATCTCGCATGCAGTACTTGTTTGTAGTCTTTCTTGTAGCAAACACATATTTTTTGTCAATATTAATCTTTCTTGTGTAACACATGTCAACTCTCACAATTCATAACTCAATTAGAAAACAAAGTTCATAAAATCACTAAGAAACTTTTTTTTTGTATTTTTATCAAATAGTTCATATGTAACATAGAGTATTTACAATTGTCAAGACTAGATTTCATTCACTTCTTACCATGCATTCACAAACATCTCAATTCCATATTCAAGTCAAAATCAACTTACAAGATTACTCAAATACTATTCCTAATGACTTTGAGCCTATGATAACTTATTAAAGTCCAATCCTTTGGATCATCGACAAGCAATCATGCATTAAGTTCAAAGGTCTTAAGATTACTAACGAATCATGTTCTATTCCTATATACAAGTTCCATTAGGCGCTCAATTTCAAAAGACATTTTCCAACACCTTAAGAACACAAATAGTACATGGGTGGCCAAACCAAAGCAAGCATTAAGCATGAAAATCAAATACTAGCATTGAAATGGAAAAACAACATATTTATTAACAACACAAATTACACAAGAATTCAGTTCATTACATCTAGTATAAACAAATACAGTTAAATCCCATGGTGGAGAACCTACGGTTTACAAATAGAAGAGATAGGACAAAAATGGAAATTAAAGAGAAGATGGAAGCCCTCTCCCAAGGTTCTTAGCAGCCACTCCATGCTACAATTGTGCCTCCCCTTTACATCTCCATCTCCCAAACGCAACCCATCTTTCTCTCCAACCCCAAAGGGGGAGGGGGGAAACCTCCATGAATGGAGGAGAAGACCCAAGGAGGAGTGGTAGAGCTTCTCAAGACCCCTAACAACCTCCAAGAGGCTCTTCAAGCACCCCGAAAGTGTTTCTCTATTGTGCAAATTGAGGAATGACCCCAAACCTCACGAGAAGCAAGATTAAATACCCATTTTTTGACATGTTAACAACACCACCTCTTATCCTTCTCTCAGTGGCTCAACACTAGGTTTTACGAATTGAATGGCGTTCAACCTCACTTTTCACCGCACAACCTTGTAGGCGCTAAACCTCACTTTTCACCGCTCAGCCTTGTACAGTTTGACAATATTTTGTATTTGAAGCACTAGGCATGATTTCAATGTTGTTTGACGCGGGTATTTTCTTCAAATTGATTTTTTCTTTTCCAAATTATGCTCCCTTAAGTTCTTGCTTATTTTCCTCCCCACAAATGTGCTTCCTATGAACTTATTTAACACACTCAAAATAAATATTAGAGATAAAACAATCATAAAATAATTAAAACCCAAAACAATACAAAACACAATAAACTTGAGAATATAACAAGATAAAGCTAGGAAAGAGTAGATTTATTCATGACAATAAACACACAAAAACACGTAAAAAGCAACATTATCAAAAGTCACCCCCGAATACTATGACTTTTCCTACAAAAACTGAATCCTCTTTTGTTATACCGTTCACTATGTCATTTAGACTTCTATCTAGAGCTTAAAAAAAAAATTTGTGCGCCATTGGAGCTTCATCCCAAACAATAAGTTCAGCTTTCTTTAACAACTTTGGTGCTTTAGATCCTTGTGCAATGTTACAAACTGAGTTTTCTAGTGTTGGTACTAGTATCTTGAATTTAGAATGTGTTGTCCTTCCTCTAACAATAATAGGGAAGCTATTCCACTTGAAGCTACTGTCAGTACAATTTTACCTTCAAACCGTAATGTCACTAACAATGTTTTCCACATGAACTTGTTTCTTGTTCCACCATACTCATAGAGAAAGAATACACCTCCTTATTTATTAAAAATTGTCTGGTTGATCTTTTCAAAATAAAAATTATGTTCACTTGTAGTAGAATTGTTATTGAAACTTGTTACATAGTGTAATTGTTTTAAAATTCAACAATAAAAAAGATAATAATGCTTAACTTGTATCAATTTGAAATTTAATTGGAACAAATCTCGTTGCTCAGCAATGTTATAATTAAATTCTGCATATACCAATCTATTTCCTCAATTTTATGTAACAAAACCATTTGGGTATGACATTGTTGGAAAAAATTTTAATCTGCTTTTGTTAGTATCCTAGAGCTTTTTTATCTCCATTAAAGATAAATTTTGAAGCACTTTTGTAGTAATATTTAGTTCTGCATAGAAAACCATTTACCATAATTGTTTGTTAGATTGCAATAGATAAATAATGTGCTCATGTTATAGATAAACTTATAAATATTATTTAATGGAGATAACCTGAAAATCCTGCTGTATTTCTCTCTCGATAGAGAATTCCATCTATCAGCCATTCCTATGTCTTCTGTAACATCCTTGCCGGATATTACGTGTTTAAATAATAAAATAAAATAAGAAAATAAAGTCTCATTAATTATAAATCCATTTCCCAAAAACGAGGGAAATTTCAAACTTTTATTACTTCAATAATAATTCAAAATCTATAAACATAATTACTCTTATAATTATCAAATAGTCTAGTATTACCAATAATTACAACTTATTTGAAATCATAAAAACAATGTAAAAACTCTGAGAAAAACTCCCCAAGACTAGCCCCGCTCCGGCTTTACGTCTCACCAAATCCACCTGCAACACCATCTGCTCACGTATACCGCGTATACGATCATCGCCAAACATAAGCAGATAGGGTGAGCTAACAAAATAAACATATATATATATATATATATATATATATATATATATATATATATATATATAGTACAATTATATATATAATACAATCACACCAAAGGAGTTCCATCCTTTGATTTCACATCACATGGCCACAACCATGTGAACCGTGTTCTACGTCTTCTAGTGATTATCTCAAGATGACCTGCTGCCATACCTATCGGCCACAACCAATAGAGCACATGCGGGAAACCATTGCTACAGATCATACACCGTAACGTCAAGTGGAGTTCCCATATATGAACATAATTCGTAACGTCCCAAGACTACCAAACTCGTCAGTCAACTACTGAGGAGGGCAATCTATCTGGACCCATCAGTACTGGCCACAACCAGCACACTCATATCGGTAACACTCGCCAACCCGAGCTCAACTCAAGGGTTCCTCGTGTTCATCCGCCATCCCGAGCTCAACTCGAGGGATGCCATTCCGAGCTCAATTCAAGGAATGCCACGTGCTTAACCCCTATCCCGAGCTCAAATCAAGGGATATGTTCCGAGCTCAACTCAAGGAACACCAGCAAGCCAACCTTTAAGATATCCTAGAAGCCTTGTAGATCACGCACATCATAGCAAGCATAGCACCAATCTACTGCAGCAAAATAACCTGGTGGGGGACACGTACCGCCAGGCGTTGCTGCTTCAAGATCGCCTGGCAGGGGACACGTACCGCCAAGCGCTAATTGCCTTAGTCTTCATTGTCACTGCAATTATCGCCTAACGGGACTTCCCCTGCCGCCAAGCGCCACACGCCTTAGGATTCACTGAATTGCAGACTCCGCCTGGCGCACCCCTCCTTATCGCCAGGCGCTACACTAGTACTTGCGCAATATTGGTTTTAGTTCAGGTTCAAGCACACTTCACACATGTTACTCCCAGTTGCTCTCATTTGCTCTCATTCTAGAGTACCCCTAATGAAAATCATTGCCATCTATAATGTTCCAGGCCTTATAGCACCTCACATGTGCATTCATCCCCTAGTCATATAGACCATCCCAAGCATGCTCAAACAGAATATAAGCAGCAACACTCCAACAATTTTAAGCACATGATCTTATGCACCCATGCAATTTAATATTAACACCCATGCCTTCACCAAACCAATTCTCCACATGTGACTAATCCAAATGAACATTCAAATTGATAGAGACTTACCACATAACCCAATCATGCTTCATTAGAAGTTACTATAATTATCAAGAGGTTATTCATGCATTTTAAAGACTCGAAAATCAGAAATATTGAGTAACGTATATCTCTAGTTACTGACCTCCAAATCAAATCTCCACTGTTCAAAGTGAAGAACCACATGTTATGGACCACCTGTCAAAATTTCACTTAAATCGGATGGTTAACGAACCAAGAAATGCAATTTTACAAAAACTGCACAAACTAGAAAAACGTGGTGGCGCCTAGCGCCCAAAAGTGGAAGGTGGTGCCTGGCGGGACTGTACTACCGCCGGGCGGTTCTTATTGCGCGAAAAGTACGAAAAACAGTGTTTTTCGTGAACAAGAGCACCCCTCACATCTCTGATATGGCGTTGGCGGCCAGCCCCGTGCCGCCAAGCGATTCATACTGGTCTGAGCAGTTTTTTCCTGATTTTCAGCACCAACACAGCTCTTCTCTCCAACAATTCCTCCAATACAATTTCGCCCACACTTCCCATTATTTAACAATCCAATTGTACTACTTTTTCCATTTGATAATAGCAAATTACCCAAATTCAATTTCCGCTAATTGATTCCCTAAGCAACAATTCGCAATTCATCAATCCTAGAGCCTCCTTACATTGTTTCATTCGACTATGCCCGAAAATACATTAATATCCCCACTGTTTGACATCACACCCAACCTTTAGAGAATAAGGTTAACTTTCCCTCTGATCAGATTCGACCCAGCACCTAGAAAACACCAAAAATGACCATTTAGCTCGCGTCGCTTGGCGGTTTAGTCAATACTGCCAGGCCCTACATCCAAAAACCCAGAATTGGGTAAAAATTCTATGCATCGTCTGGCGGTCGGGAATGTACCGCCAGGCGGTTCCTCAGAAACATGAAAATTAGATGAGTAGCCTGGCGGCTGTGCATAGCCCGCCATGCGGTTTCTGGAATTTTTCAAGAAACACAACAGTTCATGTAGAAATAGATAATACTCATGCAATTCATACTACAGTCACAATTTGCCATAACCTTTCTTCTTACCTCACATTGGCCTTTTAAAGGTACCAAAAACGAATTTAAGGTTTAATGGCAATGTTTATTATCATTCATTGATTCTTTATGGTCCGTTTTTCAGCCTCCAATGGCTGCCCATGCATCAATGAAGTTTAATTTAGGTTCTCCAAGGCTTGAACCCACAATCATACAAATGTCAAATCAAAGTTCAACCATTTAACCAATTCATGTTTCATGATGACTAATATAATTAAATGATTATATCTTTTCATAATCATGCTCAACATATATTTAAAATTAAAAACAAATAAATTACACACAATTGGCATACATAGGACTTGAACCTAAGTCCTATCACACAATTAAAATACTCTCAACCACTTGAGCTAGTACTTTTCCACGTCATAGCAATCCGCATTAAATGTCTTAAAGGCTCATACTACCTGCATTTATTAAATAATTATTTAATTAATTCTTTAAATTTCTCGGGTCTTACATCTTCTTCCATAGTTCTTATGGTCGATTAACACTATTTGACAACATGATAGTAACAAATAGTTTTCTTAGATAATGCCCAAAACCCTATCTTTTACTTCTTTTATAGCTTCAACATATTTTGTATCATCTGCTAAAATACCCAAAGTTAAGCAAGCTTCTCTAAATGTAGAATATATTACATTTTTAACTGTTCTGATATCTATGTAAGATGTTGGTCCTTTTACATGGGTTAACATTGTTCTAAGATAAAACACTTCACCAGTACTTAGAGGCACCCAAATAAGTGTTCTAATAGTATTCCCCATTTTCCTCGGTTTTCAACATCTATCTTTCTTAACATAAATAAACTTGGAAACAAACTCAACATATGTTAATTCCATAACTTTTGGGTATTTTTTTTATTGCATTCCATGAAACCTATAAACATTGATTCAGAAACTATTGCATTTCCCATGATATCATCAATCTCTTCATCATCCTTAAAGTATACTGTGTGTTCTCCGGGGAAGATGGGAAAATAGCCTTTCTTCTGTTGGATTTCATCTATGAATAGGAAAGGAAATTATTCTCCAACATGCTTCACAAGGGGATAAATATCTATAATCAAGATTTTTTTATTTCATTTATTGGTTCTTTGTTAAAAAAGAATTCATTTTCTTCTGGAACTATGACAATTGTTATTCTGTCGTAACCTTTGTAGATATATTTGACTAAGTACTTGATGGAAGTACTACGGTTACACCATTCAACATTTATATGTGCTTAGTACTTTAACAACAATTTCAGGTTGTAAGGAATCGCAAAATGATTATATAAGCAAGCACCATTCTTGGTTATAGTTAATGAATTGTTCTTTCTACGATAATGGGGGATAACTATCTTCTGATATGGTAGTGGTGCTTTGAAATTTTTTTAGAAATAGCCGTGAGCATTTTCCATTATTCATGAAAGGTAGTGATTTGTTTGTTATTCCACATGGACCATGAATCATGTGATCTTAAACATATTGATGCAATTGAGGACTATTTATTGGACAAGGATATTCAACAAAGATTCCCTTATCAATATCATCAGTAGTTGGGTATTTGCTAGTGGGATGCAAAAAAATCAACAAGTGTGCATGAGGTAGACCGCGCTTCTGAAATTATATAGTATACATGACTACGAATTAAGCAAAAAAACCTTTATTTTCATACAAAATAATATTAAATAATTTCATACAAAACAATACTAAGTTATTATTATTATTATAAATGAATGACTTACATGCAATAGTTTTGTCCAATAAATGACTCTTAGTTAAGTTTGTCAAAAGTTGTTCAAACTTAATCTTGAAGGCCTTTTAAACTATATTCGGACAATCTGTTGATAATAGCTTTAGCTTGGTCAGTGCTCTAGTTATTTTGGACCATTTAGGATTGAATGTGAAAGCTATACAAAGATCTGAAATCCCATATAACTAAAAATTGTCATTCCATCAAAATATAGTTGGTCCATGAATCTTCTGCTACCAAAAAAAGATGAAGGAAGAACAACTCTCTTTCCTTGTTGTGAGCCTTGGGTTTGTGAGTTGGTGGAAGCCTTCTTCGAAGTAGTCTCCTCGATCGACTCATATTGACTTGATCGACCGACATTGTCTGACCGACTGACCCATACAATACACGTACAAACATTTAAACTAATTGAGGGACCACACATTACAAACCTTTCCACATGGTGTATAATCAATTGACAAAGTGTATAAAAAATTACACAATCAAATATATGAAAAAACCTAAAACGACAACAAAACAATATTTTAATCCCACAATAAACTAAAAAAGCAAAACAACTAAAATCGAAATTCAAATTCAGAGAATAAAATCTTCCACTTACCTATAGTACTCAATGAAACACAAAACCAAATTGTATAAACTAAACCACAATTTCACCACCACAAGCTCAATCGTTAAATCGTAAAATCTCACTCCCCCAAATTTCAATCATGAATTAACAGGTGTGTCTCAATTTTAGTCTCCCGTTAACCAATTGAACACCATTAACAAATAGAATCACTTTAACTTTATTTAAAAATTATAAGAAATCAATTAAATAGAAAAAAAATCATAACCTTAAATAAGTAAGAAAAAAAAAGATACATTCTCAAACAATTGAATTCACTATGTTGAACTTTTGCATTAATTTTAGAAAATATTACACATAAATTTTGGATTTAATAGTTAAAGTGCATTTCTTCAACATTGGGGATGTAGCTCAGATGGTAGAGCGCTCGCTTAGCATGTGAGAGGTATGGGATCGATACCCCGCATCTCCATTTTTGTGAATGGAAACTTGAAAAAATGATATATAAATAAACTAGTTTTGAACCTGAAACTCACTTAATGCTTATTCTTAGACTCGTTTAATTAATGCATGAAAGACATGTTTTATATTTTATAATTAGTGCATGGATAGACTCATCTAATATGTATTACTAAACTCGTGTAATAAGTGTATGAATAGACTCGTCTAATGTATATTGTAAGATTCATCAAATTATTAAATAGACATACTCGTCTAATGTGAATTCATAAACTCGTCATATTTGTGTATGAAAAAACTTGTCTAATGTATATTGTTAGACTCGTCTAATGAATATATGAATGACTTGTCTAATGTGTACTGCTAGATTGCTTTGATTAATTTATTGATAACTTGTCTAATTTGTTGTTTTTATATTCTTCTAATTAGTATATCTGTAATATCGCCTATTGTATATTGTTAGACTTATGTAATATTTTTTCCATATTTGTCTAATAAGTGTATGGAAAGTCTTGTATGATATGTATTTCTAGACACGTCTAATTAGTGCATCTACAAACTCTTCTAATATGTATCGCTAGACTTGTCTCATAAGTATATTGACACACTTATATAATGTGCACGTTTAGATTCGTCTAATCATTGTAAGTTGAGACCCGTCTAATATGTATTGCTAAATTCGTCTAATTAGTATATGAACATCAACTTTCTTTTCAGTCTTACATTTCGTAAGCTGGATTTGATTCCATGTTCCAATCACTCATATTTGGCCATTATGAGAATAAATATTGTTATTGAAACAGAGACATAGTACACATTCACATTCCATATTAATATTTTATAGTAAAAGCACATTTGAGAGACAATAATAATATAGATGAGTGCAGTTAAATTTTTACATTCAATCCCATAATAAAGGAAAGACATGGAGAATGTTCCAGAGAAAACAAAAACATTAAATATAGTATCCAATTCATTATTAATGAAGTAGTAATCCATGGTGTATTGAGGAATTTTTTTTATTATACCTCCAACTTCATTTACTTGACATGTGCCTTCTTTTTCCTTTAAATTGTTGATATGTAGAGTTTTTTCTTTGTTTTACTGCTTCTCATATCTGACAAATAATTCTTTTTCCCATAACTCTTATTGTTAAATTTGTTTTAAAAATTAAATCTTTCATGACATGTCCAACTTTTAGACCGCATACATTTACATTTTTAAACTCATGTTGTCATACAACTTGAAATGGCTAAAGATTGTATTTTTTTTTACAACAATTGAGTACTTTATTACTTTTTATCCCAAAGACTCTAATTTTTCCAAAATTGGTTACTTATAAAGCATACCCAAAGGAAAAAACTACATTTTGAAATTATTAGATGAATTGAGTTTATGGTATGCTTTCCAAGATTTGTAATATGTTATTTGGTCAATACATGGTTACATGATAAAAAGAATTCTTATTGTTTATAAAAATAAATCATAAACATGACTTGGTTCCATTTTGTGATTATTGTGTAAGAGTTTGTTTAGTTTGAAGAAACTTTCTTTCTTTACTAGGTATATAGCACATGCTAATGAGTCCAAACTATTTTCGAGATCCGAGAAGGAATTATATTATGGTTGAATTTGAAGACTTTTTGACCCAAACCCAAATAGTTTGTATAGCTCGTTAACTTGCAAATTATTATAAGTTGGATGAATTGTACTGGTTAATCATCCTATATTGTGGACACTACTACTTTCAATTTAGGATTTTTAGTTTCTTTATGGATGAAATAGAGTATCTTACATCCTAAATGATTCCTATTATGCAACAACCATTGTTTTCTTCGAGGTTTTTGACTTGTTTTAAACGATCAAATGGTCTTTGAAGTACTATTTTAAAGTTCATAATATTGTCTTTGGTGTATTAAATTTATTCTGATTTCTTGCAATTTTTTAACGTGGTTGCAAAATTCCATCCGCTTAATATAATAATGTAAGGATCATCATAACTCAAAGTCCAACAATAACTCCTTTGTAGGAGTAACACAAACATCAATGTAAGGATCATCATCTGTCGAACCACTTAAAGTTAATTGCAATATATCAAAACAATATTTGTTATTGGCATTAATTTCACGAGTTATAAAATATTTGATTGTAACAAAAGTTTATATTATGTATTACCATACAAATGTCAACTTGATTATTTTCATCACAAGTTGCCTTAGCATTGAATTCTTTGATCTGTGCATTTAGAGATAAGGTCCTTATCACCTCATAAATTTAGTATCACAAAAGAAGTATGATAATATTTTCAATTACAAATAAAGTATCATAATTATAAAGCATAACCTATGAACATCATTCATTATATAAGAATTTAAAATTATTTATACTATAACCACATATACATGTAGGACTGAACTCTTTAATATGTGCATTTCCATAAAAGTAATTAATACATCATTTAGTATAAAAAATGAACTATTAACATAATTTGAAATAATTTCTATCACTTTTGTCTAAGGTTTGCATGTAATCATAACAATAGTTTCAACTTGGGTATTAGAATCACATTTAACTTTACCAAAAGACTTTTTACCTCGTGCATTTAGACATAAATTTAGTACATCATAAAACCCTTCAACATAATGCAATAAATAATTTATCAAGTAGTTCATATGTTTTCTTTCGAACCCTTCGGTACTGGAATCACATGTACCTTCACCACTAGAGTCTTTAATCTATGCATGGACAATGAAATAAATGAGATATCAACTATGTTTAATTTTGATATAACTTTTTTATTACAGCATAACAACTTAAACAATATTTACCATTCTTGTCTCCAGTTTACTTCTAACAAAAAGCAATAGTTTCAGGATTGCATAAACCTTTTATCACCAATGCATATATGTTCTTTGGTTGAACTCTAACTTTAAATGCAACAGTACATCCCAACAAAACACCTAGATCCTTTGGAAAGCATTTCAGATCATCCTCTCTATCCTAAGAAGAACAAAAAAATAACCAATCCTTTACACTGAAATTTACATAAAGTAATGGATAAACATATTAATAATACCTCAATCATTTTGTTTCTTAACTCAAAAGCTAATACGCCAATTAGGTTATTGCAATCTTGATCCCATACAACGAAATTGCCATAGCTCTCTCCATCAGAGACCTGCATTTCCAACTTATACCTACAACAAATGGATCTAGTTAATTGAAATTCATGTTTTTGTTTGTTAACATGTACAATATAAAAAAAAATACAAACCTAATTCCAAGTTTTTCATTATAAAACCCACAATGATAAACCTTAATGGCACTTATTTCATTAGTCTTCTTCCTGCAACTTTTGCATACTAGATAACACCATCCGTCATTCCCTAAATTAAACTCCACAATATTTGCAACAATATCACAACATACTTCCTATATCCAACAAACACAATTATTATAATATGAAATTAAAAATTCAGTATACATCTTATAAACCAATAATTAGTGCTTAATTACCTCCTTCATGGTTGTGATATCATATATGGTACTAACAACAACTTTATACATAAATTTGTCATGTTCACTATACTAGGTGTAAGACCCGTGAAATTTAATTAATTAAATAAATAATTAATTAATAAATGCGGGTAGTGGGAGCCTTTATGACATTTAATATTGATTGATGTGATGTAGAAAAGTACTAACTTAAGTGGTTGAGAGTACTTTGTTTGTGTGAGAGGACTTTTGTTCAAGACCTAAGTATGTCATTTTATGTGTTATTTAATTTATTATTATTTTGACAATATGCTTGATCATGTTGAGTGATAATATAATCATAGAATTATATTAGTCATCATGAAACATGGATTGGTTAGATGGTTGTGTATTGAATTGAACATTGACATGGTTATGGGTTTGAACCTTGGTAGAACCAAATTAGGCTTTTTTTTTTTGTCAATTTTAGTTTTGGCATGAAGGTGAAAGGGCAAGGAAACCCTAGCAGCCAAGGGGGCTGGAAAACCATAATAGAATTGCCAATGAATGACAATTAAACTCAAGTTTAATAGTATTTTCGTTTTATACCATTTACCTCTCATTAAGACCACAATTAGTGACCAATTAAGAGAAAGAAAGAGTGGTTTAGGGACTATTATTGTTGCATAGCCATAGGTATACGAAATTCAGAGTGTAAGGTGAGGATTGAGGGAAGCAAGGAGCTGCATTGAGATAGAGTCAAAGGAAGATCATTGGTGATCAAGAGGGAACTCACAACAAGTCAAAAAATAAGCTAAGGAAACCAGGTTAGGGGAGCTACCATTTCCGTTTTTAATGATATTGTATGCAATTACATTATATATTGATGCATGAAAGCCTTCTCCTGAACCAAAATTCTTTTATCGTTTAACCTCTTGATGTTGTTTCAATTGTATTGAGTACTCTATGTGACTCCATCACTACTATGATTATTATGATTTTTCTTTTTTTTTTATAACTTGCTGGAATGTTTAGAGTTTTTCTCCTAAATGCGGCACAATTATTATAATTATTATTATTTTACTATTATTATTTATATATTATTATTATTTATTATTATTATCTTATTATTATTATTTTTATTATTATTACTATTATTATTATTATTATTATTAATTTTATTATTATTATTATTATAATTATAATTATTATTTTTATTATTATTATTATTATTATTTATATATTATTATTACTAGTTATTATTATTATTATTTTTATTTTTATTACTATTATTTCATTAGTATTATTATTAATATTTTATTATTATTATTTTACATTATTATTATTATTATTACTAGCGTAAACACAGGCGTTATTGCGCCTGTGTGTACGCATTTTTTTTTTTGCATTTTTTGAATTATATTAATAATTGATAATATTATAATGTTATTAAGTTAATGAACAAAATAAAAGTATATTTATAAAAATTAAAGTGAAATGTATGGAGAAAATATGAGAAAAATAACTGTTGATGAATAGTAGGAGAAAAAAGAAGAAGGAGATAAGTAAATATTTTTATAAAAACTTGTAAAAGTAACGTTAATTTTTTAAAATTTAATAAATAATTAAATTGTAAAAATTGAAATTATAAAATGTGGACACAAAAGAGGGAATCCCCTTTATATATAGTTATAGATTATTTTTATTATTATTTGTACTACTATTATTATTATAATTATAATTATAATTATTATTTTTATTATTATTATTATTCTATTTATATATTATTATTAGTTATTATTATTATTATTATTAATTTTACTTTTATTATTATTACTATTATTATTATTTTATTTACTATTATTATTAATATTTTATTAATATTATTTTATTAATATTATTTTACTATTATTATTATTAATATTATTATTTTTACTATTATTATTATTATTATTATTATTATTATTATTTATATATTATT
>Ga0214542_1003046_pt1 | contig 34516 bp, 14 predicted proteins | sample CNSS1metaG_FD_160096 | JGI IMG/M metagenome (GOLD analysis project Ga0214542, IMG submission 160096) | Root nodule microbial communities from cowpea collected in UCLA plant growth center, Los Angeles, California, USA - CNSS1 | ecosystem: Host-associated > Plants > Roots > Nodule | place: USA...
CCAAACTTCAGAGGTAGATGTCTTAGCCTTCTTACTTTCTTTTTGAACCTCATTATCTTCATTATTAACAGAAGGTGGCTCTTGCTCATTAGCTTTTTCATTATTTATATAACCATCAACGTTAAGATTCACATTAACACTCTGATGAATAGTTTCAGATTCCATGCTGCACATTAATTTGTGTAAAAAATAAAAGTGAAAAACTTACTAAAAAGAATAATCAACACATAAACAAATCTGCCCAAAGCATGTGCGACATACAAGAGAGAGTTTATAGAGCATACCTTAATAGAACAGTTATATCTTTATACAAAGCAAGGACGAACTCCACATTGATGGGTGTTCAATCGCAACTTCACCTAAGTCAAGAAAACAAATGCACAAATGAAAAGTTTCATTTGAGATGTAAACAGAGAAAGAAAGAAACATGAAAATGACGTCGTAGTACCGAGTGAGAGTGGCTAAGCAGAGAAGCAGCAGGAGCAGAAGAAGCGTCGGCTCGACCACCACCAAACGGTCGGCACCAACGTCGACCACCACCACCAAAGAACGACCGACGACCACCACCTCTATGCACCACCGTGACGGACAGGAGTTAGAGGGAAGGGAACTGCGAGTGGGTCGAAATTGAAAATAATAAGAGGATTAGGTTAGGGATTGCGTTTTTTCTCGACTCGAACACCACCGAACGGCCGGCACCAACGTCGACCACCGCCGCCAAAGAACGACCGACGACCACCACCTCTATGCACCACCGCGACGGACACCAGTGAGAGGGAAGGGAATTGAGTTTGTGGGTCGAAAATTAAAATGAGAAGAGAACTAAGTTGGGGATTGCGGCTCGACCACCACGGAACGGCCGACACCAACGTCGACCACCGCCGCCAAAGAACGATTGACAACCACCACCTGTGGCACCACCGCGACAGACACCAGTGAGAGGGAAGGGAACTGCGTCTGCGTGGGTCAAAAATGAAAATGAGAAAGAAGTTAGGGATTGCATTGCATTTTCTGATTCTGAATGAAATATTAATTTTATTAAATTACATTTTTTTTTAATAAAGGTGGGTTGGTGGGTCGGCTCACCATAACTCGGCTCGAACCCACATAGCCCGCGGGTTAAGTGAGCTCAACCCGTTTTGACCCATTATCGCAAAAAAAAAAATTTCCCAACCCGACTCGGCTCGAACCCGTGGTGAGCCGGGTTGGCTCACGGGTTCCGGCTCACATTGACATCTCTAGTTCTGCCTATCATCCTCAGACAGATGGGCAATCTGAGAGAGTGATTCAATCCTTAGAGGACTTGTTGAGGATGTGCATCTTGGATCATCTCGGTAGTTGGGATGAGGTGTTACCGCTGGTGGAATTCACTTACAACAACAGTTATCAAGCGAGTATATGGATGGTGCCTTATGAAGCTTTGTATGGAAGGAGATGTAGAACTCCCTTATGTTGGCATCAGGATGATGAATCAGTCTTGGTTAGGCCAAAGTTGTTGCAACAAACCATAGAGAAAGTACGGTTGGTGAAAGACAGGTTGCAAGCATCCTAGAGTTGGCAGAAAGCTTATGTGGATCGGCGGAGGAGTCCTTAGAGTTTGCAACTGGGGATCATGTTTTCTTAAGGGTAACCCGAACCACTAGTGTGGGAAGGGTTATCCGCTCGAAGAAGCTTTCTCCTAAATTCTTGGGTCCATATCAGATCTTGAGGAGGATAGGACTTGTGGCTTATGAGATTGCATTACCACCCCTAGTTGGCTAATCTCCCCCCAGTTTTCCATGTTTCCTAACTACGAAAGTATGTGTTTGACCCGTTGCATGTGTTGGAGGCTGAAGATGTACAAGTTAGGGAGGATCTCAGAGTGGAGGTACAACCAGTGGCTATAGTGGATCGCCAAGTTAGGGAACAGAAGGGGAGAGCCACCAGTCTTGTTAAGGTCACTTGAGACCGGAGGACATGTGACTCTACTTGGGAGCTAGAGGAGGACACGAGGAGGTCATATCCACATCTTTTCTGGTAAGTCTTATTTTTCGAGGACGAAAAATTTTTGTTGTTGGGGAAATTGTAAACCCCATTTCCCTTCAGCTTTATATGTGTATGGGCCTGGCCCTTTTCATGGGCCTAAGGCCAACCCAGTAAGGGGACCCAATACCCCTTTCCAACCCCTAACACTTGCATTCTGTTTCATTTTCTAGAAATCAGCTTTCCCTCCTTCTCCCTTCACTCAACCAAAATGCTCTACTAGGGCACAGTGAACCTCCCACTTCAGCCTAACTAAGGTTCGTTCTGCCTCCAAGTAAGTTGAGACTTGAAACATCTTTTATTTGTTCTTCCCTTTTTCCATTTAGGCACATTGGTCTGGCTAGGGTTTAATTGCAGGTTTGTCTTGGATTTCGTGTTTCAACTCACTACTCTAGCTCTTGGAGCTGTGGTACTCTTTAGTTGCGGACTTGTTGCGTTTGCTAGCGTCTAAAAAGGTAAGGGAAGCTAGGGTTTCACGTTATTTCTATTTTATGCGATTAATATTTTGTGAAAATGTTAGTTTTTGGTATATTTCTGAGTTAGGGGTTCAAATGTTCATGAAATGTGATATTCGACGTTATTTCTCGTATTCTAGATGCGTCGCACAGTCGCTGGGCGAGTGACTTAGTCGCTGGGTGATTGTGTATTTTACTAATATGCACAGTTTTAGTAAAATTGACTTTCCTGACTCATTAACCGTTGGATGGAGCTCAAATTTTGACATTTGGTTCATAACATGTTATCTTATGATTTGACCAGTTGGATCCTCGATTAGGTGTCTGTAGCTCGTGAAATGTGTCATGTATTACTGTAGTGATTTTGGTTTTGTGATAATAAATTTACTTAGGAATTTTGGTGGGAGAATTATGGTTGTGTGTTGTGCTTGATTGTATGGAATTGCAGGTACTTAAATGTTGGCACTCATTTATTTGGGATGAATATTATTTTGTGATATATGTATGTCATGATATGCATTTATAAAGTATGAGATTAAATGAAATCTTGTTATGTTGAGTATGAAATGGAAAACATGACTTGTTTGATTGGTGGTGGTTTGGCATGAGAATTGAATGCTTGATATGGCATGTGGATTTTGTTGGTAAAAGAGTTTCAAGGGACACTATTGGTGATGGTGGTTAGTGTATACCTTGATATAGGAGATGTCTAGATAAAGGAAGGTATCCTGAACTCTAAAAATTATTCACGCTCACATAGAGTAGAATAATTTATGTGGTAAGAGTGGTAGGAGGTCCTGGTCTTGGGTCATATTGGGCCCAAGACATTAGAGGATTAACCCTGTGTGTGGTTGGGTGATAACCCCTTGCGTTTAGACTCTACAGAGTTTAGAAGGCAGCACAAGCGCATACTTCATTTAGAATTCTATATCAAGAGTATGATCCGGATATTGAGTCATAGAGTCTTGAAATTGTTTGCTTTCACATGATTTGGGTGCCTACTGCTTTGTTTGTGCATAATATGATCTGACTATTTATTTGCTCTATAACATGATTAAAACATTTTTTGCTCCAGCTTACCCTTTCTTTGGTGTATGTTTCTTTGCTTGGTTTCTCCTTTTTGCAATGATCACCAATTTATTGGTGTGAGCAGATGTGGAAACCCCTAGAGGTACTCAGGGTGGTGGAGATGTTACTGTGTAGAGTGGTCCCCATGGTTTGGGTTATGGCTCACAGTTGAACCCTTTTGAAGAACTCTTAGTTTGTTTTAAATTTCTTGCTCCCTGAGCAATCCTTTTGCAAAATAATAGTACTCTTGTGTTATGTTTTATGGTATTGTGGTGTGCCTAAACTTTTATTCCAAGTATATTATGGATAACTATAATAGTTAGTACATGTATGCTTCATGTCATGTGCTCTTTTATATTATAATTATGTGATGCTTAATTTTAGTAGATTACTTTATTAAAAATGGGATGTCACAACATTCGTTTTAGTACATACATATATACATAATTAATATTTTAAAGAATTAAAATTTATATTATTAAAAAAATAAATTTTAGATGTTAAAAATTTAATTAAAATGTTACAAAAGTTAATAATTTTAATAAATAAGGTAATACTTTATGTTAAAATTAATATCTTGTGTGAAGTATTCATTTAAGATTTTCATAACGCTTCTCTTTATAAAAGTCAATGGTATAAATATATGTTTTTTATTTATTATATAATTATCTATAACGGTTAATATATATTTTAAACAATTGAAATTTATATTATTAAAAAAATAAATTTTAGATGTTTAAAAGTAATTAAAATGTGAACAAATGTTATCAAAGTTAATAATTTTAATAAAATAATGTAAGACTTTTTTTTTAAGAAAATAATGTTTTGTGTGAAGTGTTCATTTAAGATTTTCATTATAAAAAGTATGAAAGAAAGAAATTTTGCTGAAAAAATATTAATGATTTTCTCAAAAGGAAGTAATTGTATTTATTACCCAATTAATGCAATTAATGTAGATAGTCATTTTAAATTAAAGCAAAGACTAGGATTAGGATGAAGAGTATGTCATTTCATTTACTCGTGAATGCTTCTATATATAGATAGATTACCTAGTCATTGTTATATGATAGAGTTGAGAAAAGGATGATGAATATATTGATATTTTTTTGTTGCTTGTGTTTAGTGATTAGTCATTATGTTGGTGGTATTCAAGATAGCTTGAAGGAAGAGATGGAGTTTCAGACAAACCCAAACCTCACCGATAAAACTCCAATCAAGATTATTTATGTAGTTCATAATTTTCTTAAATTTCTTAATATCTTTTTTTTTTTCTAACTTTATTTCACATTATATGTATTACTAATTTTATTACTTTTATTTTGGATTTTATAGACAGATTATTGATTGTATTGATATTTACAAACAACCAGCATTCGACCATCTTTTACTAAAAGACCATAAATTACAGGTAAATAATAAAAACCTTTTGTTATATAAAAGGTTCAGCTTTAAAATCTTTTAATGTTTTAGTTTAAACTTTCAATCTCCTTTTGATTATATTTTTTTCTTTCTAAACTTTAATTTTCATTCCTTTTCTTTCAGATGAAACCCAATTTTGAAAATTTAATTGAAAAAACATTTGTGAATAATTCACAAATTGGATCCATGTTTGGGCTTGATAAGGAAGAATGTCCACCAGGAACAGTTCCTGTACAAAGAACGAAATATGATATCTCTGAAGAAAAAATATTAAATGATCATATATTACTTAAAGATATCCCTGGTGTTCATGTAAGATATCTTAACAATCTTGTTTCTTTATTCCAATAAATTATATTTTATGTTGATTAGTTTTTTTTTCAGGTCGTAGAAATATTTATGCTACAAAGACTTGCTCCTTTTTATAAAGTTAGTGGAATAAGTAGCATTTATAATCCAAAAGTTGAGAAAGGTCAAATCTCTATGGGTCATATATGGGCTGAGAATGGACCTGTAGAATCTTCCAATAGAATAACTGTTGGATGGCATGTGAGTTAAAATGATTGTATTTATAATTTTTTATTGTTGCAAATTTAGGTAATTTAATTTGTCTCTTAAATGTCAATAAAAAATTCGGTATGTTCATATTAAAGATTGTTATTCGATAGACTATTTAAATATTTTTCACTTTTTCTTAACATTTATTTTATTTGAAATTATAATTTTACTTTTATTAAATTTATGAGTTATGAGGTAAAGAAAAATAAATAAAGTTAATAAAATAAATATAATATAATAATTTTATTATAATGAAGAAAAAATATCATAATTATTGATTTTTATGAAAATAATTTTAAAACACATAAAATATGATAACAAAATTTCTAATTGATTTCATACTTTGAGTACTTCCAAAAATATATGGTGATACAAGAACACATTTCTATACATCATGGACGGTAAGAAGACATATCATTGTATTTTATTTAAATCTAATGTAATTTGTAGAACTAAAACATGGAAGAGAATAATAAATCTTAGGTATGGGTGTTGCTTATTCTCCTTTCACTTTTTTCTCTAAGACAAATGGATATTTGTGACTTTGCATATAATAAACACTTGAGAAGATTATAATTAAGCTTTCTAAATAAAAATTAATTTTTTTATTAGTAGTTACATACATTCCATTTCTTTAAATTTAAGTCAATGTTAAATTACAATCAGATAATTTCAAGAAGACGGGATGCTACAATACCATATGTCGAGGTTTTGTTCAAGTTCATGCCAAGATTTTTTCTGGTGAATATTTTCGTCAAACGTCTACCTATGGTGGACCAACTTATGAGGCTTACATGGCTATCACTCAGGTAATTATTTTTGCAATTAAATTTTCACTTTTAATTAAAATTGAATGACTCTTAGATGCATTATTAATATCTATTTTATTTTTTTAAATACATTTTTCAGTAAATATAAGAGTTTAAATATTTCATGATATGTTATTGACAAAAGCTGAAGTGTGTTTTTAGGATCCAAAGACAAAAAATTGGTGGATAAGTTTAGGAAATGTGAGCATTGGATATTATCCAGCAACATTATTCTCGAACTTAGGGTCCGCATCCATTGTAGGGTGGGGTGGGAGAACGAGAGCCAATGTTGGTGATCTTAGTCCTCCAATGGGATCTGGGCATTTTCCTAATGGAAACAAGACTCATGCATCTTATTTTAGATCTCCCAAGATTCAAGATGCATCAAGATATGTTTATGAACCTGATACTTATATGATCAAAGTCTTCTCTGATAATACGAATTGTTATGGTTTTGAAGGAGATTTTGACAAGGTTCAACATGAACGTATCTTCCAGTTTGGAGGACCTGGAGGAAAATGTGGAATTTAATTTTCTTTATAGTTAACCTCTATATGAATTTTATGAGTTTAATATTAATCATCTTTGTTTAGTATAATTTATCTTTCATAATCATTGTCTCCATTGTCTTGGTAATTTTTAGAATGCTATCCATTTTCCAAATAAAGTTGGACGACTTTTTGTTTTCATTAAATTTTTTTTTTTTTATCATACTATCGATATGAAGTATTATATAGGATAAAGTAGTTTTTATATTAAGAAGTATAGAAATGAATTATAAATTTAAACCTACCTAAGGAAATAAATTAAGTATAGAATTCACATTTTATTTAAAAATTAATTTTATAGGATAAGGTAGTTTATATATCTATTTTATAACAACTAGAACATTAAATTAAATTGATGTCAACTTCTCGTAAAATATATGAATTTACATAATCAAATCATTATTACTAAATATAGAACATTTTTCTTCATAAATTATATTTAATATAATATTAAAATATTTTTCTTACACAGTAAACTATATATATACTTAATATTATTAGAAGTGTCATTTTTACTCATGCCTAATTTCTCCAAACTTCTACTTACAATTCAATCCATGCCCATATTCGAGTTAAGTCATCTTAGATCCATAGTCAAACGGAGTCGACCTAGGTCGAAGGTCAAGATAAGTTAACTCTTACCGAAGATCAAGACCATTCATTCGTCTCCTGTCAAACGTCGAGACGACTTGGCTAGGACCAAACATCAAGACAAGTCAATAAAGGTCAAACATCTAAAAAAGTCGGCATAGGTCAAAGGTCAAGATGAGTCAACCCGAGTCGAAGTAGCCAAGTTAGCACATGTTAAACGTCAATTCGAGCTAAAGTTTTTATTTTCATACTTATTGTTCCTTGTATGTCTAATAATATATTTAAAAGAATTAATATTTCTTAGTATTTAGAAAAAAACTTGTGGGTTGGGCTTGGCTAACAAAGCTTTCATGGACATTTTGGGCTTGTGGGTTTTTTCAATGGGGGCTTTTTCGCCCTATAGATCTTTTTTGTCCCCATCCTATGTGGTCAAGTCCAGACCTAGTGGTGTAGGCTAAACTGATAAGTCTAGACTTATGGCAGGTTCTAGTGCTAAAAGTGTTCATTAACTCGATACATATTATAAATTGTTTGTTGATTATTTTGTTTCACAAATAGAGAAAAAATTGAAAAAGAATTTTGAAGAGAGAAGAAGGAAAAGAAAAGAAAGAGTAACAACATAAATATAAAGAATAAAACGTTTGATGAACATTGGAAAAGATATGTTGTAATTGTGATAGGAGAAAGAAGAAAATAAATAAAAGAGAAGGATGATGAACCCAAATTCGAAAACAATGTTGTTGGAAAATAACAACCATGTCTCCCACATCTAACTACCATTTTTTTGCCACAGGATCCTAAAAGCACATGTCACCTTTTCTTATCTACGTGTTTTTAAAAGTCATATTCAATTCTACTTAAAATGAAATTTAATAACATACTTATTTACCTTAGTAATAACAATTTGAAACTCATAAGTTGGTCCACCATAGACATATTAAGTGGGAGAAACCTCCACCAAGGTAATATCTTTCAACGAGGAGAATGAGGACAAAACTTGGACATTGAACATCCTGTCTTCTTGTAATTGTTTAAAACTTACTCAATTTAAAGAATTGAAACATGTAGCATAAAAAAGTGAAATGATATGTAGCAAATAAATAAATTTAAGTTTCATTTATAAAAGTTAATCATAATCTTCTAAGAAGCATTTAAGCAAAGACACAAACATCCATTTGTATGGGAAAAAAAGTGGAAAGGGAATACACCAATACCTACCATTTCTTAGACATTATCTCTCCCATGTTTTGTTTTCATAAATTGATTAAATAAAAATGTAAGGTTTAAGTAGTAATTTCATTTTTATATTTAGGTATTTGATTGCTTTTGGTCTCTATAATTTTTTTTTACCTAAATGAGTCTTTATTTAAAAAAATAAAAAGACTCAATAATTGGGTCTCTCTTTTGTTAAAAAAATACTAAATGTGACCTATTCCATTAAATTGAAGTTAATGTCTTTATGAGGTGTTGTAACATTCTGTCCGGATATTATTAATACCTCATTTAATATAACTGTAATTTCCAAAAATGCGGGAAATTTAAAATTTTATTTCATCGTAAAATACTCTTAAATCCATAATTATAAAACTCAATTATAAGTCTGGTAACATAAAAGTTTACAAGTTATTAAAAAAAACATAATAAAACTCTGATAAAAACTTCTCCTAGTCTAGTCCCCGCTCCAGCTCTATGCCTCACCAGATCCACCTGCAACATCATCTGCTCTCGTGTACTGCGTACACGATCATCGCCAAACACAAGCAGATAGGGTGAGCTAATAGAGAAAAAAACATATGTATACAAATCATATAATTTTATGCACACAAAAAGAACCTACCTCCTTTAATTTCACACACATGGCCACCACCATGTCAATCGTGTTCTATGTCTTCTAGAGAATACCTTAAGATGTCTTGTTGCCACACCTACCGGCCACAACTGACAGAGTACATGCGGGAAACCATGCTATGGATCATACACCGTAACACCAGGTGGAGTTCCTAATACGAATAACATTCGTACGCCCTGGGACTACCAAACTCGTTAGATATTACTAAGGAGGTCAATCTCACTGAACCCATCCGTACACGCCGCTATGTGCACACTCACACCAGCAACACTCACCAACCTGAGCCACAACTCAAGAGTTCCTCGTGTTCATCCGCCATCCCGAGCCACAACTCAAGAGATGTTATTCCGAGCCACAACTCAAGAAATACCACGTGCTTAACCCCTATCTCGAGCCACAACTCAAGGAACACCAGAAAGTCGACCTTTGAGGCATCATAGGAGCATTGTAGACCACGCACATCAAAGTAAGCAAAACACCTTTGCTTCACGGTATCGCCTGGCACAGCGCACAGGGTGCCAAATGCCTCAGGTCTCCAGACCGCCTGGTGGGGGACGCATACTGCCAGGCGTCAAGCCCCTTTAGAATCCTATGTTTGCAGTGATCGCCTGGCGGATCAACCACTACCACCAGGCGCCTCGTCTCGCTGACACTCTCTGAACAACAGTTATCGCCTGGCGGTTCCAATCCTACTGTCAGGCGCTGCACTAGTAATGCCTGGTTTACTGGTTTGGCACACTCTCCATAAGCACCTAACACTCGCAGCAAACCATACCAAGATCAATCAACCCCACTTCCAAGTGACTTAACCTTACTACCACTCCTTCTACTATCAATTAAATTCATGACCCAAGATTACTAATAAGTGAACTTGCTCAAGTTCAACCCTTCCATATCATAACATACCACTGTTAACTTTATACCTCATTTACTATATCACTTACTCAAAATATTACCTAAGTTTCTATCCACCTTCAAATAGCATAACCATTATATCTTAACCATGCGTCTCCTACCATTTCAACTGTAGCAAATCCACTTAATCGTACCACTCAACAATTCAGTTTGCCTTTCCCACCGCCAACTAACCTCTGGTTTTATTAACCTATCTTCTACTATGAATGTATCCAAATCTAGCCAAGGCCATCATAGCTTAGTGATCACACAAAATCTCCTCTCACTCCTTCCCTATATGTTTAGTTCTCATCCAGCAAGTTTAAAACTCTTATTTAATTCTCACACGATCTATACTCCAGTTTCCAATCACTCTAATGCATCACACACACGCTCACACACACACGCTCACGCTCACACACACACACACACACACGTCACAATTCTAGTATGGCACTTGGCGGCAAACTGGGTGCCGCTAGGCGGTCCCTGTAATTCCAGTAACCCCAAACCTTTCCAGGCACCTACAAACCTTAGGGTACCCCAAGTATTCTAGTTTAATTGAAATTACTACCTAATGGCTGCACTCATGTGTTTATATTCACGGTTCATTCCAAACATCCCAATATACGTATTTCCATCAACCTTTACCACTTAGTATAGTGCGAATTGGAGACTCCCAATTAATCAACCCTAAAATCATGTTCATACAATTTCCAATTGATCCTTTAATTACATCTAATTCAACGTATTCTGGTTTCCAATCACTTACAAACCATTAATAATGTCTTTTCCCCCGATCAAAATCAACCCAGAATCCCAAAACACCAAAAGTCGAGTCAAATTGACTCACGTTGCCTGGTGGGTGTTCATCACCGCTAGGAAATTCAACCAAAACCCAAAAAACTGGGTAAGAAACAGGTGTCGCCTAGTGGCTAGGGATGTGCCACAAGGCGGTTCCCCCCTTCAGGAACCCAGAAACCACTCCATACGCATGAGTCGCCTGGTGGCTATGAATAGCCCACCAGGCGATTTCTGGAAATTTTCCAGAAACCCAAAATTCGTAAAATTAATAGGTTATAAACAGCCAATTGTACATGCTTTTCATACAGATTAAACGATATAATTTAAGAAACGAGTTAATCTCCCCTAACCTGGAATTCCACGCTTAAACTTGAATATTCTTTAATTCTTCCTTGCTCCCAAATGGTTTGCCTTGGTTCTCTCCACTTAGCCTCTATGCTCCACTTAGCCTCTATGCTTCACTCACAACCCAATTCCATTCTGAATTCTCTCTCTCACAATTCCAGAATAATGGCAGCCCCAACAAAACCCTTCTCTCACCCTTAATTGGTCACTTTAATTGTTTCATAATTAAGGTTAATGGCCAAAACAAAAATTGGCATTAACATGACCTTAATTTTCATTCAATACTCATTTAGTGGTTGTTTTTCCAGCCTCCTTGACTGCTAAGGTTTCTGGCTTTTTATATTCATGTCAAAACTAATTTTAGCAAAAATAAAGTTTAAATATTTCGTGATAATTCATATAATTCTATGATTATATTATCACTCCACATGATCAATCATATTATTAAAATAATAATAAATCAAATAACACATAATTGGCATACATAGGACTCAAACCCAAGTCCTCTCACATAATTAAGTACTTTCAACCATTTAAACTAGCACTTTTCCACGTCAAATCAATCAATAATTAATGCCATAAAGGCTTCCACTACCCGTTTTTATTAATTAATTATTTAATTAATTAATTTTCACGGGTCTTACAGAGAAAGGGTGGGTCAACCCGCAAGCCCACCCATTAGCGAGATGGGTTCAAACTCCCAGCCTGTTTTCAGACATCAAGCTGGCTCAGCCTGGCCTGATTTTGGTGGACCAAAAACGAGGCAGACCTAAAGGGGTCGGACCCGTTTTGACACCCATGGACCTAAATACTATTTAGTCCCTATTTTTGTTTAGTTTGTTCAATGTAGTGTTATTTTTATTTTTTTATTGAAGTCTCAATTTTCATAAATTTAGTTCTTTTTGGTAACGCCATTTAAGTAGTTAACAACATAGTGAACATGATATGTCATGTGTTAGTTCGTGAGTGTTTTTTTCTAACTTTTTAATTTTTTCTTAATTTCATAAATTTTTCACATGTCAAGTCAATATCGTGTCACAATGTCACGTGTCAATGTTTGTATCACATGTTAGTGTAAATGTCACGTGTCAATGTCATATATTCAATTCAGTCCTATATTTGTTAGTTTGATTCACTTCGGTCCTTCTTTTTAATCCTAATTTTGTCCTTCTCTAAATTGAGACCAAATTTAATATTTACATAAATGTTATTTTTATTAAATATTTTTGGAATTATTTTTAAATCAACTCTAACTATATTATTAGAATTAAAAGAAAAAGAAAATTTCTTTGATAACCTTTGATAGCACTACTGATCCACAAATGTCCAATATGCAATATTAAAAGATCACAACAACAAAGAAAGGGTCACTGACTACACCAAAGTGCAAATCAAGTAATAGCTTTCATCCAATCATCCCCTCTTCATCAAATTTGAATTTCAAATTTCTGTCCAACTTATACCTATTGCAATAATCAAATATCACCAAACACAGCATCTAAAAAAATTCATAAGATTATATCACTATAAAATATAATAGCACAAAATGAGATCCAAGAACAAAATGATGCACTCACGGCACAAATAAGAATTCCAAAATGATGCACTCCTGCACCTCCAAAATTTCTTCTACACCTCCAAAATTTTTTTAAATTTCAAAAATACCTTTTGACCATTTAAGTAAAACCTCGCACATCGCACTTCCAGTGTAGAATATTTTTGGAAGTTAAAAGATATAACCGGAACTTAACTTCCGGAAGTCAAAATATATAACCGGAAGTCAAAATATATTATCGAAAGTCAACTTCTAGAAGTCAAAATTTATAACCGGAAGTCAAAATATATTATCAGAAGTCGACTTCCAGAAGTCAAAATGTATTACCGGAAATTAACTTCCGAAAGACAAAATATATTACGGAAGTTAACTTCCGAAAGTCAAAATATATCATCGGAAGTCAAAATATATTATCGGAAGTCGACTTCTGGAAGTCAAAATATATAACCATAAATCAAAATATATTACCGGAAGTCGACTTCCGGAAGTCAAAATATATAACCAAAAATCAAAATATATTATCGGAAGTCGACTTCCGAAAGTCAAAATATATTACCGGAAATCGTCTTCCAAAAGTCAAAATATATGTTTTTTTTTTCGTTTATATTTTTTTAATTTAAAGTTTTGTTTCAAATTTTATTTTTTAGTTTAATTTTTTTAATACATTATATAAAAATTATATATATATATATATATATATATATATATATAATTTTATTTTTTAATATATATATATATATATATTAAAAATACTTAAGAAATAAATTAAATTACAAATACTTAAACTTTATATTAAAAAAATATATAAAAAATATATATATATATATATATATATATATATATATAATTTTATTTTTTAATATATATATATATATATATTAAAAATACTTAAGAAATAAATTAAATTACAAATACTTAAACTTTATATTAAAAAAATATTAACTTTGTTTTAACTATTTTTAATTTTATTTAAAGTTTATATTTTCTAAGTTTTAAATGTTTTTTAGTTTATTTATTTTTTATGTTTTCATATTTTTTAATATAACATTTTCAAATTAATTAAATTAAAAAACATTAACTTTTTAACAAAATATTTTAAAAAATTAAAAAAAAATGGATACATATATTAAAAATTTATTTTATTTTTAAAATCTGTTTTAAGAAAATAAAAAAGTAAAATATAAATATATTATCGGAAGACTTTCGGAAGTAAAAATATATTAGTTGACTTCGTCAAAATATATTACTGAAAGTCTAAATATATAATTGAAAATCGAATTTTAGAAGTCAAAATATATTACCGAAAGTCAAAATATATTATCAAAAGTCAACTTTCGAAAGTCAAAATATATTACAAGGTAATATTATTTTGGGGTGTAGATGGTCAAAGTTAAAAGGATATTTTAGGTAGTTTAGTAAAATTTGAGGTGCTAAAGAAATTGTTGGTGGTGCAGAGAGAAACAGCCGCAAAATAGATGGCTTGGGCTTCATACCTTTTTCCCGCAACTTCCATCTTTCTTAAATGACTAAAAGAACCTTGTTAAGAAAAACTTTATTGCACAAACATCTCTCAACCCTAAAAATCCTTTGAATCATTAGTTTTCATTCAACTTAATAGGACTAAAATTTGTTCTGCATCATGGTAAAATTTTTAAAATTGTAAATATATTATTAATCTTTTCATTATTTTTTGTCCTTTTAAAATTTAAACATATTCCTTTTATATTCCTCTGAAATTTAATATTTGTTATCTCAGTCTTATTAAGAACGATAAACAAACTTACTTTTAGATTCTTCTGAAGTTTAATATTTATTATCTCAGTGTTGATAAAAACGATAAACAAACTTATGTAGATGAGAGTTTTAACTAATATCAATTATACTTTTAATTGATAATCTACGTGCTAAAATTATAGTTCATGGAAAAATTTTGTTTATTTTTGCCATTAATAAAAATTTAACAAATATTTTTAAAGTTATCGGGTAAAATACAATACTTTTAGAATATATTTAATTTATTAAAAACTTTATAGGACTAAATACACATTTTATCCACTTGATACTTCAAAACATATATTTTAATTTCATTTTCAAAATAATATTGTCATTAGTGCATGTTTTGAGAAGTAGAATGAAGTTCCATTTAATTTAACACTATGTAGTAAAATTATTTTGCTTTAATGTCACGAAAATAGAAATGATGGGTTCATGAATCCACATTTTGCTTATTTTTGTATAAATAAAAAATGACAATGAGGCACATGACAAAATGTTAAATTTCTTCACACAAATATCTTTAAATAATAAACAAAGTTTTGATGATGAAAAATATGCAAGTAATAAATTATTAGCATAATAGATGACAAATGCATTGTCTTGTTACTTAGAATTAAATATGAGTTTTCTTCTCCAACTTCATCACCCACAATTTATTCAAACAGAGAACAACATCAAACAAATCTAACTAAAATTACAAAAGTAAAAATGCCATATAAAATGAAAATACGTATAAAACAACCATACTTTCCAGATTTGTCCAAGTTTACAAGCTAAAAAGCATTAGAGATATGTGTGGTCTTTGAGATGCTGAAAAATACAAAAAAAAAAAAATGACAATACCTCAAATGTGTAAACGAATTGTTGCTCTCAATTAATTAATTAATTTAGCTTAATGAATTATATTATGTTTTACAAAAGAGAAGAAACAATATTTTTCAAAGTACAAACTGAGAAGGGTCATCAACTAATTAATATTTCCATCCAAATTTTCAAAAGGTTCTCTAAGACATATTCTTAATAAAAAAATTAAATAATTTTTATTTCCTATAATAATTGCTTATATTTATTTAAACTTTTAAAAATTTATTTATTTTAATTTCAATTTTTTTATACTTGAATCTCTGACTTCAAAATTCCTTATCAAATAAATCATGAAGTGACTTTTATATGTATATCCTAATAAATTAGAGATACATTTATCATATATTCCAAAGTTAAAGGAAAAAAATACAATATTTTTAGAATGTATTTAATTTATTAAAAAATTTATAGGACTAAATACACGTTTTATCCACTTGATACTACAAATCATATATTTTAATTTCATTTGTCGTTTGTGCGTATTTGGAGAAGTAAAGTGAATATTGATTTAATTTAACAATTTGAAGTAAAACTATTTTGTTTTAATGTCTCAAAAATAGCAATGATGGGTTTATGAATTGACATTTTGTTTATTTCTACATAAACAAAAATACCATACATGGATCATTCATCATTAAAAAAATGTCTATAGTGTATAAATAATTTACCAAAACCAAGAACATGTTGGATTAGATTATGTTTCAAAATTAAAAAAAAAAAGGCAGAAATAATAAAAGGTGGTGAGAGAAAATTTGAAAGAAAAGCGAGACAAAAGAGGATAGAAATACAATCAAAATTAAACATGACCACCAATTAGAAGAAATATGTCATTCAACAACTTTAGTGTTGGTTAACCTGGCAATGGAGAAAATGTTGCTGCAATTATGCGTCTTGTTATGCAAAGTCATCATAGCAAAACAAATGGGTGTTTGTTTACTTGATAAATACTTTATGTATTTGTATTTTGAATTTTTACACAGTCGGGCCAATAGTTTTTTGTTTTTGTTTTTAAATAATATATGTTTTTTGCAATTAGTTTGAATCGGTTTGGGTTCAATATGTTGAAAATCTTTTGTTATAAGTAAGATGTTTAATTGAAACATAAATTAAACTATTTAATAAAATAATAATAAAAACATATATATGGTTGTAATTTGATGATTAACACGTGTTTTTCTTATTACAGTTTTTGCTCAAAAACTATTTTAAAAACTGTCTAAGAGAAAAATGGCATCTAGGGTTTCCACTAAGAATGTGCTTTGATTCGTACCCTTTCACATCGTTCACACGGATAAACCTATTCTGGGTAATGCTCGATAAAACTTAGAATGCGCAAAATATGTTAATGGCAAAGTTGAGTTACAGTTTAATCAGTAACAGTTTTGGCCATTGGTCTTATTGTCTATCTTTCTAATTCTTGTGGCATGTTAAGATCAATCTAAACCAAAGATAGGTCCAATATTCCACGAATTGTTTTGTATGTACACGTATATTCATAACTATTTTTCATCAATGATTAACATTTATTTATGGTATCAATGTAAGTAAATTACTTGTTTTCGAAGTTTATTTTATTTTGTTTGGAAGTAACTTTTATTTAGCTATCATGACCAAATGCTAGAAATGCAAATTCACGGATATTATAAAATGAAGGTTAAAATACTACATTGGTCCACATTTTTGTTTAAAAATCTCAATTAAGTGCTAAGATCTTTTTTAGTCTCAATTAGGTCCATATTTTTTAAAATACGTAACAATTAGGTCCATTCTGTTAATATGGTGGTAACTGTGTTAAAGATGTGTTACGTGTTAGCTCCTCATTTTTTTGAATTTATTTCATTTTAAAAAAAATTATTATTTTTTTAATTTTTTTTTGAAAATTATTCATGTCATTTATTACGTCAATATTGTGCCACGTGTCAAGTCAGTAAGGTAACATGTGTCAAGTAATTGTCTGAATCTCAATTTGGTCCATATATTTAATATTTTGATTATATTTCAGTCCATTTTTGTTTTAATTTTCAATTTCATCCTCTCCAAATTGAGATCAAATTTAACTTTTATATAAATTTTATAATGATATTTTTATCAAACATTTTAATAATATTAAGTTTATTTAAATTTTTATTTTACATTAAAATTTAGTTATATTTTGTTTTAAAATTTTAAAATATTTATTTTAACTTGTTACAAAATTATTTTAAATAATTTATATACAAATGTTAGAATTAGTTTAAAAATAAAAATTTTATAAATTTAAATATAAAATTTTAAAACAATTTGTAAAAACTTAAAATAAATATAATTAAAATTTTAAAATAAGTGGACTGAAATGTAATCAAAATAATAAATATATGGACCAAATTGAGATTCAAACAATGATTTGACACATGTCACCTTGACTAACTTGACACGTGGCATAATATTGACATGACATGTGACATGAATAATTTTCAAAAAAAAATTTAAAAATTTAAAAAAAAAATCAAAAAAATAAAAATCAAAAAAATAAAGAGCTAACACGTGGCACATCCTTAACACCATTACCACCGTACTAACAAAATGGACCTATTTGTCACACATCTTCAAAAATATGGACCTAATTGAGACTAAAAAAAATCTTAGAACCTAATTGAGATTTTTGAACAAAAACGTGAACCAATGAAATATTTTAACCTAAAATGAATTAACATAAGAAGTGTTCTCATGTTTGTGTATAGCTTTCATGTAAAAACTGAAAAGAAAAGGCTAGACATGCAAATTTTGTCTTTTTCTTCTGTGTTGTATCTTTCAAAAGTCTAGACACTCCCTCATGTATTTAGCCTACACTTACCACTCCTTCTAGCAAAAGCAAAATGGAACAAGCTTCCTTGCTTCAAGCGAAAATCGAGAGGGAAGAACCTAGTTCTCTCGGAGAAGTCCTTGGTGCCTCCTCTTTAACCTCACATTCTTCCTCCTCGCTTCAGGTAGAAGCAGCACAAAGGCAGGAAACGAGGAATCTCCTACAAATATTTGTTGTCGCCTCCTTAGCTACGACAATCTAATATCGATGGGCCCTAAAGGTGTCTTTCTTAACACCTTTTGTCAAAATTCATGAAATCACTCATACCTGGTGTTCTTTTCTCTAGTTGTCGAGCCCCATCTCTAGGTTAGTTCTGCAGCCCATTGTAGGATACACCAGTTATCATTGCACTTCCCGTATTGGCCGCCACCGTCCCTTCATTCTGGGTGGAGTGTTTATCGTCTCCATTTCGGTGATTCTCATTGGTTATGCCACTGACATAGCATTCGACATTAGTGAGGATATATACGGAAATACTCCATATCTAGGAACAGTGACTATCTTTGCAATTGGGCTTTTTTGTATTTCAAAATCTTTTTCTAGTCCAATTTTTAAAAAAGCATCCACTAAATTATTATTTTTTTTGCAAAACAAGGTCAAGTCGTCAAGATACAAGACGACATTACAGGTGACGTTGTCCTGTATTCTGCTGGTTTCCTTTTTTTTTCAAAAAGCAAAGTCGGCCTAATAAAGGTCGGTTTTAGTTCAATAGAAAAATTGAAGTCGGTAGGTTGAATCATGACTTCACTTTAGGTTTTATTCTTTTTTTTTTTGAAACGTTGTAGTTTTATATTTTTTTTACAAATTTTGTTTTCCCTGGAGATTATATTTTTTATTTTTGTAATTTTTTTGATTGGTACAATAAATTAACAGAATAAAATACATTAGATAATAAAAAATTACATAAGAAAAATACACTAGAAAATTGGATAAAGCAACAAATTACTGACGATAGGGACAATTGCCCCTATGATGTCCTACATTTCTACAATATGAACATTTACTTCATTTGTTGGGATTTGGTTGATCCATTTCATTATGGATTCTAGTAGTTGGTGGTCTTCCTCGTACCCTATGACGCATGTTTGCGTTTGGAATAAAATTTGGTCCGGTGTATGTGGACCAATATTCTTTATTTTTAACTGGATGAAAACATAGGTAAAACATAGGTATTGTAACACCTTTGTATCTACATTTTTTAAATATTTGTATTATAATTCATATACACGCACACGCACGCACGCACCCACACACCCACACATGCACACACACTCACACAAACATCCATCCACACACGGACTTGCACACATTCACACAAACATCCACCCAAACACGCATGCACACACCCACTCCCATGATTTCATTTACAAAATTAATAACTTTTATTATAATTCAAATATTTAAATAATGTAGAAAAAGGTTTGACGACACCTTTGTGTGTGTGAGTGAGTGTGTATTTATGATGGCGGTGTTAGCGGTTGTTCAGCTGCCAACTCCAAAGCCAACAGATATGAGCAAAGCTTTTGTCCCCGTAGGTAGTTTCCATTAGTGTAAAGAGTTTTCATGTTTTACTTTCACACCTTTGTTTTGACATGGGAAAATGGATTAAGATCTTTTATTTGAATCAGTTACATCATACTAACGGAATGGACCTAATTGTTACGCATCTTCAAAAATATGGACCTAATTGAGACTAAAAAAAAATCTTAGGACCTAATTGAGATTTTTGAACAAAAACATGAACCAATGAAGTATTTTAACCTAAAATGAATTAACATAAGAAGTATTCTCATGTTTGTGTATAGTTTTCATGTAAAAACTGAAAAGAAAAGGCTAGACATGCAAATTTTGTCTTTTTCCTCTGTGTTGTATCTTTCAAAAGGCTAGACACTCCCTCACGTTTTTAGCCTACACTTACCACTCCTTCTAGCAAAAGCAAAATGGAACAAGCTTCCTCGCTTCAAGCGAAAATTAAGAGGGAAGAACCTAGTTCTCTCAGAGAAGTCCTTGGTGCCTCCTCTTTAACCTCACATTCTTCCTTCTCGCTTCAAATAGAAGCAGCACAAAGGCAAGAAACGAGGTCGCCTCCTTAGCTACGACAATCCAATTTGGATGGGCCCAAAGGTGTCTTTCTTAACACCTTTTGTCAAAATGCATGAAATCACTCATACCTGGTATTCTTTTCTCTAGTTGTCGAGCCCTATCTCTAGGTTAGTTCTGCAGCCCATTGTAGGATACACCAGTTATCATTGCACTTCCCGTATTGGCCGCCACTGTTCCTTCATTCTGGGTGGAGTGTTTGTCGTCTCCATTTCGGTGATTCTCATTGGTTATGCTAGTGACATAGCATTCGACATTAGTGAGGATATATACGGAAATACTCCATATCTAGGAACAATGACTATCTTTGCAATTGGGCTTTTTTGTATTTCAAAATTTTTTTGTAGTCAAATTTGTAAAAATGGGTACATTAATTTATTTTTTTGGAAAACAAGGTCAAGCCGTCAGGATACAAGACGACATTACAGTTGACGTTGTCCTGTGCTCTGCCAGTTTCCTTTATTTTTTCAAACAGCAAAGTCGGCCTAATGGAGGTCGACTTTAGTTCAATAGAAAAAGTGAAGTCGGCAGGTTGAATGACGACTTCACTTTAGGTTTTATTCTCTTTTTTTTTTAAATGTTGTTGTTTTATTTTTTTTTACAAATTTTGTTCTCCCTAGAGATTATATTTTTTATTTTTGTAATTTTTTTGATTGGTACAATAAATTAACATAATAAAATACATTAGATAATAAAAATACACTAGAAAATTGGATAAAGCAACAAATTATTGACGATAGGGACAATTTCCCCTATGATGTCCTACATTTCTACAATATGAACATTTACTTCATTTGTTGGGATTTGGTTGATCCATTTCATTATGGATTCTAGTAGTTGGTGGTCTTCTCCGTACCCTATGACGCATGTTTGGGTTTGGAATGAAATTTGGTCTGGTGTATGTGGACCAATATTCTTTAGTTTTAACTGAATGAAAACATAGGTGAAACATAGGTATTGTAACACCTTTGTATCTACATTTTTAAATATTTGTATTATAATTCATATACACGCACGCACCCACACACCCACACATGCATGCACACACCCACACCCACACACACGCACACACTCACACAAACATCCATCCACACACGGACTTGCACACATTCGCACAGACATCCACCCAAACACGCATGCACGTACCCACTCCCATGATTTCATTTACAAAATTATTAACTTTTATTATAATTCAAATATTTAAATAATGTAGACAAAGGTATAACGACACCTTTGTGTGTGTGAGTGAGTGTGTGTTTATGATGGCGGTGTTAGCGGTTGTTCAGCTGCCAACTCCAAAGCCAATAGATATGGGCAAAGCTTTTGTCCCCGTAGGTAGTTTCCATTAGTGTAAAGATTTTTACATGTTTTACTTTTACACCTTTGTTTTGACATGAGAAAATGGATTAAGATCTTTTATTTGAATCAGTTACATGTTTATTGCTTAAGTATAAGAAAAAAAAACTCGTTATGTTTAGTGTTGAGTTTTATGTAGCTTGATGCCTTTAATGTAAAAAAAAAAATTAAAGTGTTACTAATTTTTTCCAAAATAAACATGTAAAAACAATCAAATATATGTCATATGGTTTGGGTATAATGTTTGGTGAAGATTCATTTTATATGTTGAACAAAGGTGTTTTATGTTTAACCTCGTGACATTTAGCTAAGAAAAATGTAAAAAAGTATCCTAAATTTGAACCAACATAATCACATGGATGTTCGAAAAGTAATAACAATATTAGATTTTAGTTATGAGAATTCAATATATAACAAAAATGTTTTATATACTAATGGAAAGGCAAGTGTTGTCGCACCTGTGTGTCCGCATTTTTAAGATATTTGTATTATAACACATATACACGCACTTGCACGCACGCACCCACACATGCACCTGCACATACTAACACAAACATCCACCCACACACATACCCACATCAATTTACAAATCTTAATAACTTATGTTATAATACAAATATTTAAAAAACATAATAGTACAATACCAAAAATGCAATGGAATCCGGTGTAGTAAAAATAGAAAATTAGTGAGACAAAAGATATTGATGAGGGTTGTGGCCAATTGTAGCCCATTGTAAGGTACAATAGTTATCATTACACTTCCCATTTTGGCCGCCCCCGTCCCTTCATGATGGATCCACAAATTACACCAGACACTAACAACGATGAAGGCATTGGACCATGGTACTCATGTTATAGTGAATTGGGTAGTGCCTTTAAGGGATTACAAAAACCAATGTGGATATTACTGCTCGTCACCGTTGTTAACTGGGTTGCATGATTTCCTTATGTGTTTTCAACATTAATTAGATGGGTCAAGAGGTGTACAATGGTATAGAGCACAATTTCGCATATAAATTTGGTGTTCAAGCAGGTTCTTTGGGGCTTGCGTTAAACTCATTTGTCTTAGCTCTGATGTCATGGGTCATGGTATTGTTGAGTGGTCTTATCGGAGGAGTGAAGTGGTTGTGGGAAGTAGTTAATGTTATCCTTGTCGTTAACATGGCTATGACAATAATGATCACAAAGGCTAGATGACACAAATAGAATCATGATGACTTCTTACTTGGTTCTCCTCAATGGTTGTTAATGTTGGTGCATTTATTCTTTACTAAGTCCTTGGAATCCCTCCTGCGGTCACACCTTTGTATTTGCATTTTTTAAATATTTGTATTATAACACATATACAAGCACATGCACGCACGCACCCATACACCAAGACATGCATGCACACACTCACATGCACTCACATAGACATTCATCCACACACGCACACACTTGCATGCACTCACATAGACATCCACTCAAACAGGCATGCACACATCCATACCCACGATATCATTTACAAAATTAATAACTTTATTACAATACGAATATTTAAAAAATGTGGACACAAGTGTGACAACATCTATGCGTGTGTGAGTGTGTTTGTGTTTGCGATAGTGACCCTCGTGAGTGCGGTGTTAACGCCTCACTCTTGTGTTATAATAGATTTGCACACTTGCTTCAAATTGACTTCAAAATCGTTCTCATTCATCGAGTGAAGAGAAATAGAACATTCTTACTCCTCATGGAAGCTACAGAAAGGCAACGACCTAGTTCTCTCCGAGAAGTAAATTCTTCCTCCTCCTTAGCTACACCTTTTTCTTTCTCGCTTCAGGTGGAAACAATAAAGAGGTAACAAACTAGTTCTCTCCAAGAAGTATTTGTTGTCTCCTCCTTAGCTATAGTAATCCAATTTGGATGGACCTTGAAAATGTCTTTCTTAACACCTTTTGTTGAAATTAATAGAATGGTGGGGTCACCTAAACTGCCAACCTTTTCCTATTTATTGTCTTCTCTAAGGAAGAAACCAACTTTTTGAAACTTTTTGGCTCCATATCAAACTCACAATCTCTTAATTCCAAATTTTTGTCATTTTCTAAAGTACAAAACTTTCTCTTCTCTTATTCTATAATTTCAATTTTACAAAACACAAACTAAATAAATCTAAAACGAAACTATAATGTGTTTAAAAAGTACAGTAGTGTGAAAAGATACTCAAAATGAAAATAAAATGGTACAACACCCAAAACGCAACAATCTAGTGTAGTTAAAATAGAATACTAAGTGAGACAATAGATGACAAGAGTTTGTCACTTACAGCTAACATTTACAGCTTTGGCACACATTGTCAAAGTTTTGTAAAAAAATTCTTTATAAAATCTAAGTTATTGAACTTCATTCAGAGTTTCCATAGTCCATTAAGCGCCTCAATCTTGTGTCATAATAGATTCGAAATCGTTCTCATTCATTAAGCAAATAGAAATGGAACCTTCTTCCTTGTTTTAGGTGGAAACAACAGAGAGGTAACAACCTAGTTCTCTTTGAGAAGTAATTATTGCCTCCTCCTTAGTTGCACCTTATTCTTCCTCGCTTTAGGTGGAAACAATAGAGTGGCAACAAACTAGTTCTCTTCAAGAAGTATTTGTTGTCTCCTCCTTAGTTGTGGTAATCCAATTTGGGTGGACCTTGAAAATGTCTTTCTTAACACCCTTTGTTGAAAATAATGGAATCAATCCTGCCTGGTCCTCTTTTCTCCGGATCCTTGGCCCCATCTTTGGGTTGGTTGTGCAGCCCATTGTAGGGTACAATAGTTATCATTGCACTCCCTGTTTCGACCGTCCTCGTCCCTTCATTCTAGGTGGAGTGCTTGTCGCCACCATCTTTGTGATCCTCATTGGTTTTGCGACTGATATAACATACACCACCAGGAGGAGGATGATTACTCGAGTCCATGAATGATGGCTATTGTTGCGATTGACTTTCTTCTCTTGGATGTTGCAACAACATGGTTCAGATCCATGTCTTTTCTCGGAGATATTATCGATGGAGATCAGAGAAAGACGAGAGTTGCATACACCTTTTATTCGTTTTCGATGGCCATAGCCAACATTTTTTGGCACACGATGGATACACAAATTACACCAGACAAGAACAACAATGAAGGAACTGCATCATGGTACTCATGTTATAGTGAATTGGGTATTGCCTTTAAGGGATTACTAAAATCAATGTGGATATTACTACTCATTACCGCGGTTAATTAGGTTGCATGGGTCAAGAGATATACATATTGGATGGGTCAAGAGGTACACATATCGAGCACAATTCTGTATACGAATTCACTGTGCAATCAGATTATTTGGTGCTCGCATTAAACTCATTCATCTTAGCTTTGATGTCATTGGTCGTGGTACCGTTGAGTCGTCTTGTCGGAGGAGTTAAATGACTAGGACAATAGTTAATGTTATCCTTGTCGTTAACATGGCCATGAAGGTAGTGATCACAAAGGTTGGACGACACGAATGGAATCATGACGACTTCTTACTTGGTTCTCCTCGATGGTTGTTAATGTTGGTGCATTTATTCTCTACTATGTCCTTGGAATCCCTCTTGCGGTATAATCATATTACTTTCTTTCATTTTTTTGTCTATATTTGCATTCAGTTTTGTATTTTCTAATGTGTAAAATGTTTTCAAACCATTTTTGTGATACAGTGTGTTGTATTTGGTTTGGCCATACAGGCATATAACTATTTTTTTAATGTCTAAGAGAATATATAAAGTATTTAAAATTATCCAATATATAATTATGCATAAATGTGCCATAAACTAATTATATTTTCAATGTGTGTACCTAGTGTACTTATAATGTTCTATTTGCTTTGGCATATATATACTCAAGCAATTCAATTGCAAGACGAGGTAAAATAATTGAAATAATTATTATATTTTTTAGAAAATAACTGTTTGTGAATTCTGTAGAATCACTAACTCGTGCTTGATTTCAATGAAAAATCTAAAAATACAAATTCATAGTTGAAAAAAAATAAAGATGAAAAACTTGAAAAAACATTTCATCTTCAAACATATTTTAAGAAAAAACAAACAAATGCCTTATAACACAATTTAAAAAAAAATAGAAATTATACTTTAATGCATGAATTCAATACTTTTAATTTAAATTTATATTTTTAACCATGTCTTTTTTATTTAGAATTAGGTAAATCATTGGTGTTGTCACACCCTATGTATCCGCATCTTTTACATATTTGTATTATAACACATGCACGCACTCACCTACACAGCCACACATGCACACACGCACCTGCATGCACTCACATAGACATTCATCCACACACGTACGCACTTGCACACACTTACACATACATCCACTCAGACGTGCATGCATACACTCATACCCATAATATCATTTACAAAGTTAATAACTTATATTATAATAGAAATATTTAAAAAATTAGACACATGTGTGATGACACATTTGTGCGTGTGAGTGCGTTTGTGTTTGAGATGGGGTCATCGTGAGTATGGTGTTAGCGGTTATTCTACTATCACATCCTAAGCCAACACATATTTACCCAATATATAATTATACATCAATGTACCCTAAACTAATTATACTTCAATGTGTGTACCTAAGTTACTTACAATGTTCCATTTGCTCCAAGATCTATATACTCTAACACTTCAAATATAGTGTGAGGTAAAACAAACAATACCATTTATTATGTTGTATATTTAATATTTAAAATAATTATTATATTTTTTTAGAAAATAACTGTTTGTGAAATTTACTTAGTCAAACACCATTTAAACCATTATTCATAAAAATTGTCAAACTACTAGTCTTAAATCAAAATGTACATTCTTCGTGTTTCAAAATTTTTAGGTATATCATGTGGTGTTCTCAATGTTTCAATTTGTGTGCCCCAAGTATGGATAAAACATATCACTAAGTAATTTGATAAAGGCTATAATAATGTTCACTCCATGCCTTCACATTCATCAGTAGAACACTTTATAACAAAAAGGCTATAACAATGTGACAATAAGCACCACCTAGATTGCTTAAAAATACTTGGCCAGTAAATAGTACTGTGACCATAGATGGGTGATTCTTCCTTATACGGTGGACAAAAAATCTATTTTGCCCTATCTCATCCAGTTTTGCTCTGAACTGATACAGTAAATATCCATATTCTAAAATCTGATTTCTAATTTTGATCCATATTTCATAATTTTACTAAACAAGATTATCTATTTTGTTCATATGGATTTTAAAATCTGGAGAATCCAATTTTTGCGTCCGGATAGGGTTCAAATCCAAACAAATCTAAACCGAAACTGTACAAATTCATTTAGCAAACTTCCAGAAACATTGTTCTGGAACACAATATAGTCTATACTGAGTAGAAATTTCGTTATTTCATATTTTGAGACATGTATTACGAAATAGTGAGACACTCGTTCTCAAATAGTTCATATTCTCATATAATTTTGATATAAACCCTTTTAAACATCCTCTATCTTCATACAAATTTAAACTCTTATTCACCTCAAAAAAAATTTGAATAAGTTATTAGTTTATGATTCAACTTTATAGGGGTAGATATGTTCTGTAAAAGGTAAAATATTTAATATATATATATATATATATATATATATATATATATATTTCTAACATTTTTTTTATTTTTTCATCCATTTAAAACAAATATAGTTTTTTGTATTATTCTAAAATTTAATATTTTTATGTATATATTCATAAGAACCAAAATAAAGAACTCAGTCTTAATTAATTTCAGTTATACATTTAATAAAAAACACTTATTATTGATAATCTTCGTGTTGAAATCATTATATATCACTTCACACATCAGTTTTTGATATAACTAAGCTCTTTTAATTATCCTATGTCTTTTTAAAATATTTACATGATTGTATAATTATCAAAATTGATTATATTAAAATAGTTACAAATATATGAAATCTTACCGAAGGAATTCATATGGATTAAATATGTTTTTATCTCTTAATTTTAAAATGAAATCAGAAATTAGTTTATCTATGAAATTTTAGTTCAATTTAGTCCCCAATTTTAGAAAAATGCAGATTAAGTCATTTTAATCAAATTTTGTTAAGTTTATTTGATGTTTCAGTATGTTTCATGATAGTATTTAGATTTTCTGTACTATTTGATACATTTTCGTTTTAATGTTAGTTAGCTAAGAAACACATTTGATAAGTCAAATAAACTTATCAAAATTTTGTTAAAAAGACTAAATCTACACATTTTTAGAGATGAAAGACTAATTGTTCCAAAATTTTGAAAAGGGACTAGTTCCAATTTTCACTAAAAGTCAAAAGACAAAAAATATATTTAACCCTTGTAATCTTAATATATTATTTATTAAGAATTTTTTTCGTTTTAATATTTTATAAATAATTTATTAGAAATTGAACATTACATTATCAAAAGTGACATATATTTTAACTTGTGACAAAAATTTGAAATTATTCGTTCTTTTAATAAGATAGTATTTTTCAAAATATATAGATAAACTAAAGTTTATGGCCATTATATGTATAATATGAAAAGTACAGGCCAATATAAATATGTGTAAAAAAACTAAATGCTAGAACACTATTACCTGATAATCTACTTGCCCCTTTTTGTAATTGGCGAGTTTCACCGCTATCATATAAACATTGTCAATTAAATTGTTCAAGCACTTATATCTATAACAATATATAAAGAAATTCTCCTTTTTTTTATCCACATTTTAAAATACTAATTTTATTTTTTAAATATAATAATTTATTAAATTTTTAAAAATTGATTGTTCTCTTTACCAGCCTTTTATAAAATCTTCTGATATATTTCATTTTATTTTTAATAAATATAAGTTTAGTTTATATATTAACTTAATAACATTACATTATTATCACCTACTAATATAATATCACGCATATTTAAAAAATATATACACACGCGATAGCGCCTGTGTTTACGCCTGTGTTTACGTTAGTATTCTTAAAATATAAGTTAGTTTTTATACATAATTATACAATAAATAATCGTACTTTTACTATATTTCTGATCTATAAAAAAAACTTTAAAAAATCTAAGTTTGCACCAAAATTACATTTTAAATAAATTTTAAATATAGTTATTTTATTTAAAATGTATGGCAAATGAAAAATAAAGTTATGCGTTAAAAAGTATAAATATATGTTTCATTATTTATTATATAATTATCTATAACATTAAATTAATATTTTAAAGAAATAAAATTTATACTTAAAAAAAATTTAGATGTCACTACTAAAAAAACTCATATTTCATGCAAATTTTGTTTTGAAAATTTTTTCGTAGAAAATATTTACAAATTTTGTTGTAAAATAAAATTTGCAAGAAATTGCTACCAATTTTCTTGCAAAATATTTTGTATAAAATACTTTTCGCAAAAAAATTTGTAGGAAATACTTGCAAATTTTATAATTTTGTAGGAAGTGATTACCTACGAAGGAATTACTTACCAATTAAAATTCTTAAAAAAAATGACAGAAAAAAGTATTTTTTTGCAAATGTTTTTAACAAATTTGTAAGAAAAATCCCATGTAATATGAGAATTTCTAGTAGTGTGTGAAAATTTTAATTAAAATGTAAATAAAGTTATCAAAGTTAATAATTCTAATAAAATAAAATAAGACTTTTTTTAATAGTGTTTTGTGTGAAGTGTTGATTTAAGATTTTCATTATGCTTTTCTTTATAAAAGATCACGATTAAATATGAAAGAAATAAATTTTGCTGACAAAGTGTTAACGACTTTCTAAAAAACAGAAGTGATTGCATTTATTACTCAATTAATGTAAATAGTCAATTTAAAATAAAGACAAATATTATGATGAGGAGGATAAAGAGTATGTCATTTTACTTACTCTTAGAATCCCTACACTATACTACTGTATAGATTATCAAGTCATTCTTATACCATAGAGTTGAGAAAATGATCACGAATATATTGTTATAATTTTTGTGCTTGTGCTTAGTGATTTGTCTTGTTGATGATATTCAAGATATCTTTAAAGAAAATTTGGAGTTCAAGACAAAACGAAACATCAATTAAGACTAATTATGTAATTCATAATTTCTTTAAAAATTTTCATGTATTTTTTTTCTAACTTTATATCACATTATTTGTATTACTAATTTTATTGTTTTTTATTTTGGATTTTATACACAGAATTTGAAGATATTATTTATATCACTCCAATGTTACGGAAAATTAGAAAATTATCGTGTTTAACGAAAAAGATTATCATTAAAAATATACTAATATTATTAATTGTATTGACATTTATAAACGACCAATCACATTGCACATAAATAATAAAAACCTTTAACCACATAGAAAAAATTCAACTTTAAATTTTTTAATGTGTTAGTTTTAGCTTTCAATCTTTTGATTATATATTTTTTTAAGCTTTACTTTTTATTCCTTTATTTACAGATAAAACCCAACTTTGAAAATTTAATTGAAAAAATATTTGTAAATAATTAGGTACTTTTAGTCAATAAAAAATTAGGTATTTTTAGTTGTGTTCATATTAAAGATTATTATTTTATAGAGTATTTAAATATTTTTAAATTTTTCTTAATATCTATTTTATTTGAAATAATGATTTTATTTTTATTAAATTTATGAGTTATAGACGTAAAGAAAAATAAATAAAATATAATAATTTTATTACAGTGAAGAATAAATATCATAATTATTGGTTTTTATGAAATTAATTTTAAAAACCAAATAAAATTGAACATGACAAAATTTCTAAGTGATTTCATACTTTGATATTAGGTACTTCCGGCAATATACAATATTGCAAGAATCCATTTTTATACATCATGGACAGTAAGAAGTAGGGGCGGGTTAGGATGTTGAACTCGTTAACCCGTACAAGTCCGCAATCTAAAAGATCCCAACCAGATATTATGGATTTAATTAATATCAAAAAGTGAATATAAATAACTTCATTTAATAAAACATCATCTTCCAAAAACGCGGAAAATTTAAAACTTTTATTTACTCCAATAATAATCTAGAATCCATGGCATATAAATACTATTATAATTATTCAAAGGTCCAGTAATATCAATAGTTACAACTTATTTGAAATCATAAAACAATATAAAAACACCGAGAAAATTCCCAAGCTAGCCCACGCTCCGAGCCTATGCCTCACCAAAACCACCTACAATATCATTTGCTCCTGTGTACCGCGTACACGATCATCGCCAAACACAAGCAAATAGGGTGAGATAATATCAAACAATCATATGTATATAAAAAAATTATATATCCAAATAATCACACCAAAGAAAATTCCATTCCTTCATCCCACATGGCCACAACCATGTTTTGAGATCATAAACACATCAAAGGAAAACCACCCTTTGATCTCACATGACCACAACCATGATTTGATATCCAGAAACATCAAAGGAATCTCATCCTTTCCTTCCACTTTGCCACAATCATGTTGATCGTGTTCTGCATCTTCTTGTGAGTACCCCAAGATGTCTTGCTACCACACCTATCGGCCACAACCGATAGAGCACGTGTAGGAAACCATGCTACGAATCACACACCGTAACGCTAGGTGGAGTTCCCAATACGAACATAGTCTATAACGTCCCAAGACTACCAAACTCGTCAACTATTTACTGAGGAGGGCACTCTATCTGGACCCATCCGTACTGGCCACAACCAGCACACTCACAACGGTAACACTCGCCAACCCGAGCCACAACACAAGAGTTCCTCGTGTTCATCCGCTATCCCGAGCCACAACTCAAGGGACATCATTCCGAGCCACAACTCAGAGAATGCCATGTGCTTAACCCCTATCCCGAGCCACAACTCAAGGAACACCAGCAAGCCCACCTTTGAGATATCTTAGAAGCCTTATAGACCACGCATCACAATTCAAACACCAACCAATCCAATACAGCATAATTGATTGCCTTGAAACACACAATTCCTCCATCCTTCGCTTAAGCTTAAAGCCTTTGCCTAAGCACCCAAGCCTACCTCGCCTTAGCGAGCACCTCACACAAAACAAACCTCGAACTCTCACTTGGGCGAGCCTTACTCGCTTGGGCGAGACCACCTTTTTCTCAGAATTTAAATCTCTCGCCTAGACAACGAGTTAAACAAAACATCAAATCATTCCTTGTATTCTCGCTTAGGCGAGGGACTCTCGCCTGAGTGAGACACTCTTTCGCCCAAAACAGGGCTTCGCGCCTGGACGAGATGCCCAAGCAAAATCACCCAACACTCACGAGTTCTTGCTTAGGCGAGGCACACTCGCCTAAGCGAGATGACCTGTCGCCCAAGACCAGAATCCTCTGCTTGAGTGAGACACTCGAGCAAAAACAGTATTCCAGTCTCTGCTAATCTCACATAGGCGAGCCTGGCTTGCTTGAGCGAGAAGTGTAGACTCTTACACTATTTACGCACGCAAGCTCCGACAAATGTGCCCAAATCACATTCCAATTCATACCAATCATTTGAAACAATGAAACAAACATATGAACATAACTTAGACACAATATGGTCCCCAAAAATTCCAAGTTTTCTTAATAACAACATATACAGTGCGTAAGCCCATCATATTCATGCATTTGGTTAAGAATTTCAATAAAAAAATACCAAAACACCCAAACCCCTAATTTACCTCATATGCAGCACGAAATCCATGGCATATAATCATCAAAATCATGCAATATTATCAAAACATACAATTTACGGGTTCAGCTCCCCTAACTTGAAATTTTCCTTTACTTAGAATTCGAATTATCCGTCTTCCCTTGAGCACCAATGCACTCTCTTTGATTCTTTCCCAAATCAGCTCTCAATTGCCTCAATCCTCATAGTTCACTCTAAATTTTCATATCCCTCTACCTATACCACAATAACATTAATGATGGTTTTAAGTGCTAAAACGAAAATAAGTTTATTTGTTTTTCAGCCCCTCTTGGCTGCCCCTTCTGCTAGGGTTTTCTCTAGCCTTTCATATTCATGCCTCAACTACTTTTTAGTAAGAGTGAAATTTAGGTTTACCAAGGTTCAAACCCATACAATGCTCATCATCAAATCAATGCATAACCATTCAACCAATTCATATTTCATGATAATTCGCATAATTCTATAATTATGTTATCACTCAATATAATCATGCATATTATTAAAAATTAATAATAAATCAAACAACACATAAATGGCATACATAGGACTCAAACCCTAGTCCTCTCACACAATCAAATACTCTCAACCATTTGAACTAGTACTTTTCCACGTCATACAAGTCAGAATTTAATGCTATAAAGGCTCCCACTGCTCACATTTATTAATTAATTAATTTTTCACGGGTCCCACTGCTAACAAATATTTTAAATGTTAATGGCCTGATTTATACTTTATTGAGTGACCACCTGAACCATCAACATATGAATAAATCAAGAAAAGTTCATCAAGATTCAACAAGCTAACTTTGTATATCAGTTCTATATATATGTTTGATGTAGGTTTTAAGCTACTTGTGCAGAAGAGATGTATTATTCTTATAAATTAGAGATATCACATTTATTATTTTTAAGAATATAAAAATACTAAAAACTTTAGAAGAACATGAAATAAATATTTGTAATTTTGTAATGATGAAATTCATATTTTATCTTCAAAGTCATTAACAACTTCAATTCCCAAGATAATTAACGATATATTTATAATTTGAGAGGACTTAAAAATAGAAATTTTTTATATATACAAAAAAAAATATATGTTATTTATAAAGAAAAAAAATTGTAACCAAAACTATTTTTGAAGGTAAAATCTACTTCGTTTTATCCTTGGCTTGTTAGGTTTATAAGGAGGGGGTTTCACTAGGGAGAACAAACACCAATGAGACTTGAGCCTTACCACATAAGATATTGACACCATTCTCAACCCAAAACCTTAAGGCAATGGGTTTATGGGTCTTTATTCTTATATAGTGTTCCACTTTCTCATTTCTAGCCAATGTGGGACTTAGAATCACACTTGGATTCCTAACAATCTCCCCCTCAAGGGTGAGTCCCTTCAACCACATTGGTACACTCCCCTTCCAGCGGAAGCATTCCCAACCACGAGTATCCCTTCTCGTACCGCCGTTCATCTTAACGGGACACGCTTACTTGGAACCCTTGCCAGGAAGACTTTTGATACAGGGACATGCACTCGTCTGAACCGATTTTAACCATCGGCTCTAATACCACTCTGATGGGGAAAACAACAACAAACAATATACCAGAGAATGCAGCGGATATAATTTCTCCTAACTTGCAAGAATTTATGAGGAGCAATAATCAAATAGCAGCAATAATAAATCACCAAAAGCACAAATAAAGGCACCAAGATTTTTAACGTGGAAAACCCCTCAAATCAAGGGTAAAAACCACGAGTCGTCCAGACCAAAGAAATAGCTCTACTATGATCAACAAGAGTACAAAAGAGTCTCAATCAATAGCACAAATTAGTGCCAACACCCAACCAAATAACAAAGCAACAAAGCTTTCAAATAGAGAAGAACAAGAGGGGAAAACCTCTACAAATC
>Ga0214542_1003050_pt1 | contig 34493 bp, 19 predicted proteins | sample CNSS1metaG_FD_160096 | JGI IMG/M metagenome (GOLD analysis project Ga0214542, IMG submission 160096) | Root nodule microbial communities from cowpea collected in UCLA plant growth center, Los Angeles, California, USA - CNSS1 | ecosystem: Host-associated > Plants > Roots > Nodule | place: USA...
GTTATCGCAGAGAAATATTTAGAAACAGTCCAAACATACAACACAGTAGGCACAAGAATCACATTATAGCAAATAAGCAAGACACTATGACTCAATTATCCGGATACATATACTAGGATCGGATTCACTGGACGCTTGCACTTGTGGTGGCCTCTACTGCTCTGCAAAGCCATTGCCAATGGGTTTCACCCTACCACACACAAGGTTAGCCTTTAAGTGTCTAAGGCCATTATCCTACCAAAGACTAGGGCCTCCCGCTACTCTCACCACTTGGGTCAGTTTGCTCTACATGAGACTCACTGACCCTTTAGAGTTTCAGGATGCGATCCTTACTTGAATCCTTATCCTAACATATACACTACACACTACCATGAGATCTCCCCACGAGACTCATGGAATTATGCCTATCACACAATCAAAATCATTTTTCTCATACAATTCCACTTCTTTCATTTCCTTCATCCAATTCTTATGTTAAGGCATCACAAAGCCACAAATCCATGATCAATCTCATACCAAGCATGCCAATTTCGTTCATAAAGTCTAAACACCCAAGCATATTCACGTACATCATATTTAGGAAGAATAATCTAGACAATACATGCAATAAATCATCAAAACAGTCAAGAAGACAGTGTTCGCATTCACCATTGCACTGACCTCGCCCAAGCTAGAAACCTCGCTTAGGCGAGGAGCTTGCCTCGCTCAAATCGTGGGCTCTCGCCTAGGCGAGACATGCAATAGTGGCCCCTGGGAGATTTCACGAGCTCTCGCTCAGGCGAGGCCTTCTCGCCTGAGCGAGACAAGGCGTCGCTCAAAACGTGACTGGCCGCCTGGGCGAGCGCTCGAGGCAGAATCTTGGGCGAACTTCTGCTATTCTCGCCTAGGCGAGGCGAGCTCTCGCCTGGGCGAGAATACCAGTTCTCCCCCATTGTTCCGCGCATGCAACCCATAACAAACAAACCAAACATCTTAATTTTGATCTCACACAAGCACAAACATTTTCCAACTCATTTTATGCAACAACAGAAGGGCAAACAAGCACCTACAACGGAAGACGAAGAAAACTAGCTTCCCTTACCTTGCTTAGATGTTAACAACACGAAACAGACCCGCAACTGAAAGTACCACAACTCCAAGAACTATATTAGAAAGCTGAAACAGGAAGATTCGTACAAAACGAAGTTAAGAGACTTAACCCTAGCTTGACCAACGTGCTTAAACAGTGCGAAAAGGAGAAGGAACAGACCAAAAGCTCTAAAGCTCAGCTTACCTGGAAAAAGAATGGGTTTTGCTAGCTCGGAGACGTAAGGATGGTGTGCCCTAACAGAGCACCTTGCTTGAGTTATAGGAAGGAGAGGAAGGAGCTGCTTTCTGAAAAGGTGACAAGAGAAAATTAAAAAGCTGAGTGGGGTATTGGGGTCCTATAGTAGGGCTGACCTTGGGCCTACGAAAAGGCCAGACCCAAAGAATTATAGACTGAAAAAAAAAACGGTTTACAATACTCATGAATCAGAACTAAATCAAAACTAAAAAAAGCTGTAAAATCAACTTATATTTTTGAAAAAAAAAAAGAAATTAAATGAGTAATTAACCCTAATTTATATTTGGTTTAAGAAAATGTTTTCCTTTTCATTTTTATTTTTAGTTGCAGACTATATTTGTGTTTTTCATTTTTTTTCTTGAATTTCAATTTTCTTTTATTGAAAAAGGTAGAAATATAAAAGAGTCAATTTATTTTTCATTATTTTTGTAAAACTTTATCGAAAACAGAAATAAAGTAAAAATATTATAACATTTTTAATTAAAACAAAAAGAAACAAGAAATAAGTAAACAGAAAGCATTTTCTTAGACTAATTAATTCAGCCCTAAAAAATTAAATCTATGCATCCCATTAAAAGTACAAAACATTCTAAATATTAAAAGAGATGAACTTCTTAATTCATTCTTTTAAATATAAAATTCTTACATTACACTAGTCCAAAATTTATTCAAAATTAAAATTTTTGATAATCATGATGTCTTATTTAATACTTTTTTCTGATTTTTCATTTTCGATTAACATGAAAAATAACGTGTCAATGAGTTGTTCTGAAAGATTAATAATTTGGAAAATGAGTTTTTGCAGATTGTCAAGAAAAAGCTACAACTCAGGGTTTTGTGATGTTAGACAAGAGTGAAGAGCAGCATAAGTACATGGTGGCTTTCAGAGGAACCGAACTCTTTGATGCTGATGCATGGTCCACTGATGTGGACATCTCATGGTTTGAGATTCCTGGCGTAGGAAGAATCCACTCTGGTTTCGTGAAAGCCTTAGGGTTACCATTGGACTTCAACAAAGAAGAGTTGATATGGCCTAAGGAAATCGAAACCGACGAGAAGCGTCCACGTGCATATTACTCGATCAGGGATTTACTGAAGAAGCATTTGAGTGGAAATGACAAAGCGAAGTTTAGTTTGACGGGTCATAGTCTTGGTGGAGCTCTTGCAATTCTGTTTCCGGCAATGCTGATGCTGCATGACGAAACATTTCTGCTGGAAAGACTCGAAGGGGTGTACACGTTTGGACAACCTAGAGTTGGAAATAAAACATTTGCAAGTTACATGGATAAAAACTTGAAACATTATGGCATCAAGTATTCCAGGTTTGTTTACTGCAACGACATTGTTCCTAGGTTGCCCTTCGATGATGGCATCTTGAAATTCGAGCACTTTGGATCATGTCTATATTATGACAGCAGCTATAACGGCAAGGTAATATATATAGGTGATTGTCATCAACTTGTATTTTTCTGGAATATTTTATATAAATGTAAAGAGATGTTTTATAAGTTGATAATTGGTCGACAAAATTATTAATGTAGAAAGTGGAAGAGGAGCCGAACAAAAATTACTTCTCGTGGAAAGCTATGATACCGATGAAGATTAATGCTTTGTGGGAACTTATAAGGAGCTTCACTATTGTGTATAAATATGGAGATGAATACGAAGAAGGATGGCTTTTAAGATTTGTTAGGGTTTTGGGCTTAGTTCTTCCCGCAGGTATACCAGCCCATGGTACTCAGGATTACGTTAATATTACCCGCCTGGGAATTCCCTTACATTTGGATTGATTGGTACTTAATTTGTAAACTTCTTTTTTTTTTCTTTTCTGTCTAAGAATCTAAGAATGGAATAATTACATGGTCCATATATAATCAATAGACTCTGAAAATGATAGATGTAAGAATAAATAAAAGTTATACCTGCGAAAATAAATCGGCATTTATTACATTAATTATTACTAGAATTACTTATTTAATTATATCAATTTATTTTAAACTAATGTAATATATAACTGGTTTTAATAGTAATCACTAAATAACCAATACTACATTACTATTAGAGTTAGTTTACTATCTATTACATCAATTCAAAGTATAAGGAATAAGTGAAAAGGATATGTTTTCATTATAATATGATGCATTATGTTGAAGTCTTACATAGACAATTTGTACCCTATCAGTGAATTGTTCACTTTAACGGATGAATTTAAGGGAGAATGAATGAATAAATTTGAGTGGATTTGAGAGTAAAGTGTGTGTTGTTTTTTTTTTTTTTACGGGATTTAGAGGTAACGGTGAGTGAGTTTGGAAATAAAGTTTGTAAAAATTTGTATGTAATTTGATTGATGTGATAGATTAAAAAATGTTTTAATAGATATAAAATTAAAATTACCAAAATATCCTTAATAAAATTAAGATTAAAAAAATGTTTTAATAAATATAAAAATGATATATATAAAATAACTTTTTTTTGGTAATCCATGTGTGGATCAAAGCAAATAGAATCCACTCTCACAAGGTGCATTGGATTGCTTCTCTAAAGATGGGAATAAGATCCTTTATCATTGGATCGGTTCCAAGGTCTCTTGGATTGGTTCCAAGTTGGGTTCCAAGTCTCGTAGATTGGTTCCAAGCTGTTGTGAATCGATTCCAAGGGAAGGGATCGAATTCCTTTTTCTCTGAGTCTTTTCGTTCCAAGTGAAAGTATGACTTTTTAATTGAGAATAAAATGATATTTACAAATAATATCCATTCAAATCAGTTCCAACCATGCAGAATTAAAAAATCATCTCATCCCGCAAATGATTACCTTATCTCACCCTCATATGGAGTGAAAAAAAGGCTCAAATCATCTCTTAATTCATTATCACCAACAATTAATCCCCTAAAGCAAACACAGCATAAAAGTTCCAAGAATAGAACATTCAAAATAACTAATGTCAATATTTATGGTCCTGCTACTCCAAGTGTCATGATGAAGTCTATGAGCAAGTCATGACATACTATGTTTAAAGCTACTTGGAGCCATATTGGTTCATAACAGTACGAGGAGAGGAGGGACTAGTAAGTGGTTGTGGATCTGCTGCCTAAGTTTCAGTAGCGTGTGTGAGGTTTTTCGATGGGTGAGGGTTCAATGCATTGTGGACCATATCCAAGGTTTTTCTAATGGATGAGTATTTCAAGGATGTGGTGATGATGAAAGTCGATGGTGGTGCATGATGGGAATAAGATGATTGGCCAATCTGAAGCACTCAATCATTGTTTCATTGTTTGGAGAAGATGTATTTAAGATGCTTCACTGTTTATAATTCAATATTGGTACCATATTGCATTTCAGTCTAATATTGGTATCACTCCATTTAAAGCGGTTCGTGACCCTTCAACTATTACTAAATATTCTTTTGACAAAAAGACTATTACTGCAGCGTGACATTCCTAATTTATATACGTTATTTGTTATAACTTCTGTAAATTATTGCATAAACTAATTTTCTTTTTAAGGTGATCACTGATGTTACTATTTGTTATGGAAGCTCCTTGACATACAGTTGAATATAATATAGATGTTACCCCAAGAATCATGTTCTGGTAAGTTCAAAATCTCGTATAGGTGAAGGGTAACTTGTATACACATTAGTTCACCTAAATGTTTTTTTAAGAACTATATCACAATGAAGCCATTAAGGTCCAAAGCAATCAAACAACTTTCAAGAGAGTTAAAAAAACCTAACTAAAGGTTGTGTAAATATTAACTTACCTACACAATTCTGAATCATGTGATAATTCTGCCTGCAGTAAAAAATTGAAAAAACAAAGTTGGTCGCGACCACTGGTTTTTATTTACACAGAATACATAGGAACCTAGGTACCTAGGTCCAAATAATGGTGTAAGGCTTTCTAACACATGACAATGAATTCCATCAAATTCTCATCAAGCCAATGTAGAATATATTCTTTTAAAAACTGGTCAAAACCTTCATAACTTAGGATTTTACATGGGATCGATCACTGAGCATTGCTGCCGAAGCAGCTGCTTGGAGACCATATCGGTGCATATTTGGAGAACGAAAATACTCTGCATTTGGAAACCTCTTTGCCCTGTTGTTCAGGAATTGAACTTCTCATATTTTCAGCTTTCAACTGTGCTCTTCGCAACTTGTTTAGAATCTTATCCATTGATGAAGATCTCTTCTTTTCTAATTTCATCTGTGCCAATTATTATCATGGTTAGAACAGATTAAGTTGTTGTACTATATATACACTTTTATCCGCTCTATCATATAGACCGAAATATAGCAACCTCCTTCAATAAATTCAATATCTTGCTTTCACCAATGATAATATAAATACGAATTTGTGTTGGACTCCATACAAACATGGCATAATAAACTACCATATACTAATTGAGATGAACAGAAAAAACCTCAAGTTTCCTTATAGAAGTTTCAGCCTTTGCTTTCTGCAAATTCTCCCATGCAATGATTTTGGCTTCCTCTCTCTTTAACCTGCGCCAAAGCAGAAATTTATGGATAAATGCATGAGTAAAACAATAGCATCATATGCATTTTGCTCTCTGTATATTGAAGAGATTCAAAGATCATGCCCAAGATAAACTTAAGGAACCGAAAAGCATTCATTTGCAGCCTCCAAACTGATTCTATATCCAGAAATTGTTCTGCTGCTACCCTTTAGCCAAGGAACCAAAGTGACTAATGTAATATGAGTTTTAAAATATATGGTTTTCAGTATTTAAGTAAGATACTTGGAAGTGTCTATGTTTGGCTCGTCAATTTCCCAACATGAAGCCTGGGCTTGTGCACTAATCTCTCTCGAGTCTTTGCTGTGCAGTAAGTCTTTTTTGGCCAATTTGGTTGCGTGCCTCTTGGACCATCTGATAATAGTAGCTTGACTGTCAACTTGCACATCTCTGACCTCTAATTTAGGAGAATGGCATTCTTGTTGATCCACAGCTGAAGTGGCAGCAGAAGACACAGGAGATGAATGTGCATCATTCTCTGCCTCTACAGGGCTCATTTGAGTACCTTTGTCACATCTTGACAAATTAGATGCTTCATTTTCCTCATTCATCGTTTCATCATGTTTCTCATCTGTAAATTAAAACAATAGAATAGTTTTAAACATGTAGATTCTCCTATGCCAACAAGTACTGGTAACAGAAAAGACTTCGAAACCCAGGATGTCTTACCAAAGACCTAAAGCCCTAGTTACAGCAACTAAAAACATTGTATATTTGGTTTATGAATGAATTTGTCTTGTTGGGCAATGTGATCTGTATCTATTTACCTTGGGAGATAGGAGATGACTGGTCACAAGGCAGTTGAGAACACGTGGTGGGTGCAGTGGACAATGAAGAAAGCACCACACCATTGTCGTTGAGCACAGAAGTGGAAAACTGCATCCCATTGTCCATGTCATAACCAAAAACAGTGGCATCATGTGGATCATAATGGTGAACAGAAACAGCAACAGGTGCCAACACCCCAGTTGAGAAGGGAGAACCCACTACCAAGTTTCTGACAACCAACCCTTGGCGCAGAGGAACCACAGGTGAGTAATTTGAATAGAAAGCAGCTACTCCGGGAGGCACAATTGGGCCACTTATTGACTTGGGTCTGCGCTGAAGTTGTGCATGCGAGCTTCTGCTCTCGGCATAAGCCGAAGCTGGACTAGAAATCCACCTCTCAGCCTCATCCCATTTGGAGGGCATTGTTCTTCCACCACCGAAAGGTGTTATCAACCCTGCCATAGTGTGTCTTCTACTGATGCCGCTGCTGCTTGAAGCCTTTGAAACTCTCTCTGAACTCCACCCCTTTTGGCTCCCAACGTTTCTCTCTCTGTAATACGGTGCCCCTGGACTTGGGAAAGAACCCAAGTTCTGGAAAGAAGATGAAGAACTCTTCTTCATGACACTCGGTGGTGGAACAGTTAATTGCTCTGCCGATCCAGAGAGACACCAGAGAAGATTCAAGAACAGAAAATCTCACTACAAAAGTGGAAAGCTGAGCATGTTTTGACCCATCATCTATGTTAACCCTCTTTCTGCAATCTACTTTAACTGAGGTTGAAATATCGATGTACTTAAATCTGATCAGATTCGTTGTACCCAAAAAGAAACAACGTTAGATTTTGACTAGTCATGCTTCATCACTCAACCACTTTGTTTTGTTACACCAAAAAAGAGGGTAATAACAGGTAACAAGGAGTAACAATTGTCAAACACATTATTATATAATGTGACAGACAACAAAGTCGAAACCCGAAAATCAGGAGTAGGTACTAACTAACTTGATTTGTTGCTAAGCACGGTGGTAGTTAATTACCTGTCTTAATCTAGTGATGAGAATCGATTCTAATAAGCAACGTTTTGCGCAGGGATCGACATTCCCGGAATGTGGACATGTTAAATATTGCGAGAGGAGACAAGTCACGTTGTTGGAACCCCAGTGAAGTAACTATATATTTTTGATAGGAAAAGAACCATTCATTGAAGATGGAATAATGAGTGAGAAAGGTGACTTTAGAAGGAGCAAGACGTGGACATCATCTGTGAAACATTTTGTAGATTTGCTAGAAACCCATCCTTGCACTTGTCATGTCGTCTGTATATTCCAAATGCCATTCACATGCAGTGGACCGCAGGCTCTCACCTTTTTTTTTTTTATTTTTCACGCCATGAAAGGGTCCTATTTGCTTTCAATTTTAATTACAGTAGCGGTGACATTTGTGACTTTGTGATTACAAAATTGGCAAGAGGGAACAGTTGTCCTCTGCACATACACCATTTCACTTCTAACATTATTGTGTTTGGTCATTGGGCTTCTTCTTTCAAACAAATCTAAACTAAATTCTAAATTCTTTTACTGTCTTAAAATATAAATTGGAGTGTAATTTAACATTGTATCCAGTATCAAATTTGAATTTATATGTTTTTTTTATGATATCAAAAAGTATTGTTATTATTTAAGAATCTCTACCCAATGTTTTTGTTTGATTTGAGAATCCCGAAGACCCATACCAAATCCTTGAAAAAGGTGAACACCAGAAGAAAAATAGAGGGATCGGCAACACATATCTGTTTGAAGTCATTCCAATCAAACCTACACAGGAACAAACACCATTAAAATCAATTTATGAGATGAGAGTTGTCCAGACAGGACAGACACCGAACTTCATTTTTTTTTTAAATTACAAATTACAAATTACTTTAATTTATATTTACTGATTTCATCAAAATTCTAAAACAGATATATTTAAGGTAATATCGGATAACAATGATGGAAAGCAGAGTTTTTTTTTTTTTACTGTACTGTCTCTTTGTCAGAATTGGAAGAATTAGTGTTGGGAGATTAAAAAATCTACTTAAACAGCTGTTTTTTTTTTCTTTTGTTTTAAATTTGTTTTTACTACATGTTTATATATCAAACTTCAGAATACAAACTTATAAAAAAACAAGACATATTGATGGTTACTTTATGTCAGTAGAAACCATAGTATTTTTTATAAAAGATTTACTCTATTTTTTTTTATATATTTCCTTCATAATATAACCTTTAAAATAGATACATTACAAAATCATAAATATTTTAAGAAAACACTAAGTTTACCTACTAAAAAAATTGAAAAAATATAGATAAAACAAAATACTCTCACATGTATTATAGAACAATATTGTGCAGCATAGTAACCTCTCGATCATTAGACTAATAATATCCAGTTCAATATATTATATTAAATAAATTATTATTTTAACGATCATTTTCTAGATTGGTATATACTTGTATCAATTTGAAGTCATGATATAAAACAGCTCTTTCAACTTTCAAAGATGACTATATTTGTTGTGAATATGTTAATGACTTGATTTTCATTCTTGCAACAAATTAGTTTTTTTTTTTTCAATAGATACATTGTAAATAAACTGCATAATACAAACGATAAATGATGCTTCATAAAAAATCTATATATATGTCCATCTAAACAAATTCAAGAGAAACCTATTCAAAAACTTACAAATTGAACATATACAAAAATTGAATAAGAAAAGGAATATTTTCTTTGTCTCTTCGATTGCTCTTTATTAGTACTTCAAATCTCCCTACTTTCTTGTACTTTATATGTTAGGTGGGATCATAAGCTTTTGTACTGCACATCAAAAATAAAAGACCAACAACAACTAATATTCTTCCGTCATACATTATGTATATTATAAGCAAATCAAAACAATGCAACACATAAATTCAATCCTTCACTTTTGTATTCTTATAATGCATGTCATTGGACAAATGCACCAATCAGAATGAGAACTTACCATTTTAAAATTTATTTCTAATCCATGCTCAAGATTTCAATTGAGCAGTTTTATATATTTCCTATCCATCAATGTGATGGCATTCCTAAACATCACATTATTGTCATCCACATAGTTTTTCAGAAAATGTTTCTATTATTATTCATCTCAAGCATATAGAACTGATGGAAGTGTTGTGTGATATAATTATGTTGAATTGTCTTAAGACCTATCCACTTATTACATACTTCCAAACCATGGTAGACACTTTACAATTTAAAAACAAATGTTAGATAGTTTCACCTTGTTTTCTACAAACACACATGTATTATACGGTACCATTATTCTCCTGTGGTCAAGGTTATCCTTGATTACAATTCTATTTTAGCTCATTCTCCATACAAAGTGTTTTACATTAGGGATTGCATTTATTCTCCATTGTAACTAAAAAAAATTGTTAGTTTCTCTGGTTATATTATTTTATAATATTTTGTATCCAAATTTGACTGTATATGCATTTGTGTCTTCTCACATTCATATCCAATAGTCTTGACCCTGTATTTTTGATAAATACCTTATTAATTCATTCCTGTATGATTCAACTTGAAACAAATCTCACTCAAATCATTCCCTCCTCCACTCTAATTTCCATTTGCATTCATTATTATTCCAATCCATGTATCTAAAATTGTTGCCATATTAAGATTTGGATTATTATATAGTCTAGGGTATTTTTTAAACAAAGCATAATATTCCATGTATCATGCCAAAATTTGATTGATATGTGAAATCATGTTTCCCAATCTCTACCCCACAAAGTTTTTTTCAAATCCTTCCACCATATAATCTAATATACTCTCTAATCTTCATATTTAGATTCTAATATACTCTTCCACAAACCTGTGTTTTCTGTTGTATATCTCCATTTCCACTTTACAAGTATATTTTGTTAAAACTTTATAAATCTTTTATCTCTAATCCTCATAATTCTTTAGGTTTACAAATTATTGACCATTTCACTCATGCTATTTTCGATTGTGTTCTCCATACCTACAAAAGTTGTCTTTGAATTTTCCTAATTTCCTTTGCCATTGCTTTTGGAGCTTTGAAGAGAAACAAAAATAATATAGTAGAGCAGTAATAACGAATTTAATCAAGCATACCTTTCCGGCAGATGTTAATTGCTTGCCCTTCCAATGTGTTAATTTCTTTCTTATTTTTTGTATCATGTTGTCCAACAATAGTTTTCTAGGATTTTCCCAATTGATATTACCAAATACATGAAAGGTATTGATATTATTGTGGGATTCAAAATATGTTGCATAAAATGTACATATGAAATTTAATTCAAGTATTTCTCACTATTAATTATTTTTCCATGTTCTAAGATCTTGAAAAAAAAACTTCAAGTATGATATTAAAAATTTATCATAATCTAATGATAAATCTTTTTGTATATAACAAAAACACATTAATAATATGAGTATTCAATATTAATAGTGGAACAAGTTTATATAGGATAAGAATGTAAATGAGTCACAATCATGACAAGTTCTATTATAGCTTTAACATTTTTTTTTGTCAAACTATGGACGGCTTGCCCACATGACATGGAAGCTCACAACCTAGGTGTAGTCAAGTCTGAGGAAGTTCAAGAAAATTCGAAAAAGAGTTCACATTAACATATCACAAAAATTTCTAAGAGAATCACACACCACATTTCTAAATAGATACATTGCCATTCTTAGAATACTGAAAAAATTATGGGTGACAACTATGGATGAAATGAAATATGCAATATTTCACCTTACACTTGTGGTCACTTTCAGCCACACGTATAGTGAGTATTGCTTAGAGATTGTTTTCACATTCATTTATTTTCTTCAATCATTACTTTTGGGATGCTTCTTGTGTCTCCAAGTGTCTTTGTTTATAAATGCATTGAGTTTTTGTCATGCATCCTTTTTTTAAATCTCCTTTTTTGTCCTTTAAGATCTTGCTTTCTAGAAGACTCCTTCTAAAAAATAAATCAATCCAACCCATCCCCTTAACCTGCCAATGATTGAACTTATTTTAATACTATGTTGAAAATAACAACCTAGAATATCATTGGTGTTTGGGAGTTAAGTTATCATAAATGGACTCATCAGATCAAAATAAGCATATTTAAGCACAAACATGATGTAACAATTACAAGACTGTTTTCTTATAAAATTTCTCTAGTTCAACAACTTTATAGAATAGTTGGAAAAATATACCCTTAGGTAATGAAAAGAAAAACCATTAGCTTAAAATAAAAGACATAATACATGCATGTGTATAACTTATTATCATGAATTAAATTCAGCAGTCTAAAAACTTCCCTTATATATAACCTCACCCAATTTAAACCCTATATATGTAAACCCACCAATATCTAACAGAGATCTCTCATTCATATAATAATTGAACTTTAATTATTTTTATTTAATTTAATTACTTTTATAAACATTTTGTTTAATTCTATGTAGATTACTTGTTCTTTCTTGAACGACATAGTATGATTCTTCATATTTATATTGATGATTTAATCAGTTTTAAAAATGATTCTATAGTTATTACTAATTTTAAATTTTATCTTAACTGTGCTTTAACATGAAAGATTTAGAAGCTTTGAAACATTTTCTTAGTATCTTGCTATAAGATTTGATTTTGCTCATCTCATAGTTACATACAATTCATTAGTCACTTAATTCATCTCACCGTACTCGTCTGTAACTATATTATGTTATTCACATTCTAACACATTTTATGCAAAGTCTCAAAGAAATAAGTTGGAATTCAAAGACCGTGATAAGGTATTTTACTTTCTAAGAACAATTGTCATTTCCTGGTTATGGTTATTTTGTATTGACGGTGTCTCTTCTTTTTCTTGGAAGACCAAAAGAGAATATTTATTGATCTTCATCCTCTATTAACTTATAATACTATACTACTACATATTTGTATTATTTGTAGGTTAGAGTCCACTTTATCCATCCTAACCAATTTTACTTTCATAAATAATACATATTTTAAAATTTATATATATGCGTTAATAATACTAAATTTATTTGAAATTTAATATTTATAGTTACAAATATATAGTATCAAATTATAAACAATTAAATTGATTACATTTATATCCTATAAAAATTTATTCTCAAGCACCCCGCATTCAAGTTTATTTGATCAAGTTTGTATTTGGCTGACATTTTGACAAATTTCAAATATATATTTAATACTTTTCGTATTATGGTTTTATTAATTCGATTTCTCAAGAATTTATAATGGGAGCCATGCGCATTGAAAATTGAGATCAGTTTCAATCATATATATATATATATATATATATATATATATATATATATATATATATATATATATATATATATATATATATATATATATATATATATACGGCTTAGCATAAAAGTATTAGGATCACTATCTTGTTGGTTCAATATTTTAAAAAATTGAATATATAATAATTAAAATAGTAAAACTATTGTATTTATTAATCTCATCTTTATATATCATCCACTCTTTCAGTCGTAGATCACACAACATAAATATTTACTTTTATTATAATTCATAACACATAAGGACTTTAAATTTACTAATGAAAAATACACGTACATGTGTTTATTGCTTTTATAATAAACAAAAATAACTTTAATAATTTGATTATAAATAGTTTTTATTTATTTTGTAAGTAATTTTTTTTAAAAATACAGTTAAATTTGAAAAACCGAATAAAATTAAAAAACAATAAAAGTGAACACCAAGAGAGAGATTCACTGTATTATATTTAAAATTCATAATATAAATGTTTTAAATATGTAAGTTACATTTTAGATTCATAATAGATAATTTGAATCGTGGTGAAATGATTATTTTAAAATGAAATGGATAAGTAATTAAGAATGATAATAATAATATCACTATTATTAAGAATAATTTGGAAAATAAATCTATTGGAAAAGAAAATATTAAATATCTCTAATTGAGAAAATAAATAAATAGATTGAATAAAAAAAGCGCTTAAATTATGATTTATAATTTTTGTGTTAAAATTTGATCATCACTTGTGAGAAAGCGTAACAAAAGAAATTATAACGAATTTTTATTTTTCTTTTTCAAAAGCTAAGCGAATGGATAGACGTCCTTATCCACAAAGCAAAGTAGCAGAAGCCAATAAAAATGGATATTTTGATTACTCTATGGGTTTGAATCCTGCTTCAGATTTTCCTACGTGGGCGAGCTTACAACATACACACCACTCCCATCCATGACCACAATTAAGGTACCAAAATTTGTCTGTCACTGTCACCCAACACTAGCAACCACTGATCTCATTTCTCACACGTTAATTACAAATTACGAACCTTACGTCTAGTTTCATCATCCTCATTCTCCTGATTTTTCTAACCATTAACTTTAAACCACTGATTCTGTTGTCCTTGTTTATTCGTCATTAGATTTTGTTATTTCGATTCATTGTCAAAACTTCAACCTGTAATCGTATAAATATAACTTCACCTGATTAATGCAACCTAGTTTTTGAGTTTTGAGTTGAGCCACACAAGGCACACATTCACACACGCACCAACAACCATGGCTTCTACTTTGTGTTACAATTCTCTTAACCCTTCAACAACTGCTTTCTCAAGAACCCACTTTTCAGTTCCCTTGAATAAAGAACTTCCATTGGATGCTTCACTTCTTGTTGGCTATAACTGTCCCCTGGGATGCAGAACCAGGAAGCAGAGGAGGAAAGTGATGCTTGTGAAAGGTGCGGTGGTAGAGGCTCCACCAAGTGTTTCACCCTCGTCACAAGGTGGAAGTGGGGCCGCTTCAAAGAAGCAGCTTCGGGTACTTGTTGCTGGTGGAGGGATTGGAGGGTTGGTCTTTGCGTTGGCTGCGAAGAAAAAGGGGTTTGATGTGGTGGTGTTTGAGAAGGACCTGAGTGCTATAAGAGGGGAGGGACAGTATAGGGGTCCAATTCAGATTCAGAGCAATGCTTTGGCTGCTTTGGAAGCTATAGATTCAGAGGTTGCAGAGGAAGTTATGAGAGTTGGTTGCATCACCGGTGATAGAATCAATGGACTTGTAGATGGGGTTTCTGGTTCTTGGTGAGTGAAAAGGTTAAGTTCATATTTCAATTGAATCAGTGATTTAAGTGTCCTCGTTTTTCTTCTTTTCTATATTTAGGCATGCAACAGGGATGCTCATACTGATTTAACCTTAATGAATGTTGAATGGGAAATGCTAGGCATTTAAGGTGCTGAAGCTGGACTCTCAGAAACCAATTAATTAGTTTGAACTGTGAGGCAACGGTATTCATTCTTGGCAACATTAGGATAGATGGTGGTTGAAAACCTATTTGCCACATTTGATAGACATGATCGTTTGAAAGTTGATATTATCATTATGTTGCTAACAATCTTCTGTCATATCCTTATTAAAGGAAACAAATTAAGTCATATCCTTATCAGAAAGCACCAATTAGAATCTAACAGATGATGATACATATACAAGATAAGGATATTTTGAACACTCCCCTTGCATGTTCACTGCCTAAGAGTGTGTTCTGTTAAAATTTTAAAACTCTCTGGAATAAAACCCCAGTGAAGGCAAGAAAAGGTACATCCTTATTTATTAAATATTTCCTCATTAAAGACTTTATTAGGAAAACTAATCTAGAAAAAAAAAATCACGGCTGAGGGAAAAGAAGTGTATTAATATCAATTGAGAACTTTGATTGGGCATACTTTAATACCATGACCGTTGCAGGAAGTACACTAAAAGAACTCTGAAATGTAACAACAGTAGCAGTAAACTCAACTGGAAGGCAAATTCAGATATTTTACAGTGTTTGTGTCGGTGCTCCTAGTTAATAAGTGTATTAACATCCTGTTTGTTAATGAGATTGATTACACTTAGTGAGTAAATTCTTCATTTTAAAGTTGGGAAGCTCAGTGACTTAATAAGATAATTAATCATATAATCACTTCTATTCTAGCAAACATGAAAAGGGTAGTTATGCTAATGTAAATTTACCTTTCTTCCACAGACAACATGAAAAGGGTTCTTGCTCCTTAATATCAAATTCAGAAGAAAAAAATCTTTTTACAATTTTCTTAAATAAATTATATAGCATTTATTGCTATGAATTGATATATAGTTCGTCATCAGGTACGTCAAGTTTGATACATTCACTCCAGCTGTGGAACGTGGGCTTCCAGTCACAAGGGTTATTAGTCGAATGGTTTTACAAGAGATCCTTGCCCGCGCAGTTGGGGAAGATATCATTATGAATGCTAGTAATGTTGTTAATTTTGTGGATGATGGAAACAAGGTAATTAAAGAGAGCTTGTTAAAGATTCTCCTCATGCTGTTATCTATTATGACATGCATTTTATTGAGCTCTTATTTCTTTCTTATTGAATATGCATTGGCTGACTAATATGATTAAACATCAATTGATTGACATGTACTACTTTCTCATCCAGCATTTCCACGATTTCAGGTAACAGTAGAACTTGAGAATGGTCAGAAATATGAAGGAGATATATTGGTTGGAGCGGATGGTATATGGTCGAAGGTCTTATTAATTCTTCTCTGATTATGATCTTATTCTTTAGCAAATAATTTTTCCCACATGAAAGTAAATGAAAGTCATGCTTAAACATGAGAAGTACAGTGGAGCTCATATGTGTGTTAGCCTTGTTCTTTAATTGTGAAGTAGTGAATTCTTTCAGTCATTATTTAAGTAAGATTTTCACTGTAAATTCTGCATTTAATCTAATTGTAGATTTTTTGTATAGGTGAGGAAGCAATTATTTGGGCACAAAGAAGCTGTTTACTCTGGCTACACTTGTTACACTGGCATTGCAGATTTTGTGCCTGCTGACATTGAAACTGTTGGGTATGTTGACCACTATTCATATATTGTATATGTATTTATAATGAGTTGAGAAGCTTACTTGAACCTTTTTTTTCTGGAAGATACCGGGTATTCTTGGGACACAAACAATACTTTGTATCTTCAGATGTTGGTGCTGGAAAGATGCAATGGTATGCATTCCACAAAGAACCTCCTGGTGGTGTTGATGGCCCCAACGGTATGCATTCTCTATGTGTTTGAGATTTGACACATGTTAGAAACACAGTCTTCACAAGCGTTAAACTTTCTATGTTGCCTACTTATAGACATACTTTTTAAATTGTTTCTACTGGCTTTTAGATAAGCGATGCTGCCTTTGAATCAATTAAACCTAGAAAGAATTTTCAATTGCCATGGTAATGGCAACTTGATTATTTGTTTGACATTTTGAGCTAAGATTATTTCTGTGCTGAGGACCATTGATTATTAAATATGTTTCCACTAGTTTCTAAAAATAGTAAACAATTAGCGGCGTTATACATGACAGAGGAAGCATTAGCAAAAAAGGAAAAAACAATGCAGAGAAAGCATTCTTCACACCTTTGAAACATCAATACTTGCATTTGTTTCATGATTTGCTATTGGATATGTATCGGGTATTGATACTCTTGGGTGCTTCATTAATTAAGTATCAAAATAGTATTCATTGTGGTTACTAACTACCTCAAATCACAATTTTAAAATGTGCCACCCGATTAGAATTTAAGAATATTTCTTCATCTGTTGAAGTTATCATTTGTTGGGCTTATCGTCTGTTGGCTCTTTCCTCGTTAATCTTTGTATATGCTTCTTCATCATTCTTGTTTTTGTTTATTTAATTAAAATAGTTTGTTTGTGACAACCTTGGAGGAGTCTCTCAAATATTATGGTAGAATAGAATAATTTTATTTCTACATCATATATATATATATATATATATAATATTGGACAATTAATTTTGGAAATATAATAACAACACCTAAATGTAATCAAATTCCTATGATTGAGGGATATAATGAGATCCCTATTATCTGGATATAATTAGATCATGTGATTTAGGGATATTTACATTATACATTTTAATTATAATAATTTGTTAAATTTGAAATACTAAAATATGATTGCTGACAAGATGTATAATTTACTCCTTAGTTTCTACTTTTTCATTCTCCAACACATTACATGTTCAAGAAGAACACTTGTAATTGTTACCTTTTTATTGACTGAGAAGTACGACTCTCAACTCCATCCATTCACTCTCCTTCAAATCCATACATGGAAGCAAACACACTCATTCTTATAGTAGTTGAATTTTTTGTAACTATGAAGTATCCTCTTCTGATAATATACAAAACTTTTCTTCTCCATTCGTATCTCATCGTTGCATCATTAAAATATATTATGCATTTACTCTAATTTAATCCCCTCCATTGTTAACACTTTAACATTGTATGAAGAGCTTAGATGTTGCTTGGGAGAGAAAAACAAGAGAGGAGACAAGCGAAAGAGTTGGAGAGAAAAAACCTTATACAAAAAAGCTCCAAAACAAAGATGGCCTCCAACAGTTCGTTGTCTTCACCACCCATTTTTCTGGTGAGAACTATTATCTGTGGATTGTAAGGATGAGGACATACTTGAGAGCTCAAAGTTTATTGAATATAGTGAAAAATGGTAGTACAGGTCAAAAGGCACAATGAAGAAATGGCAAAGGAAAAAAAAACTTGTCATCATACAAGTAGCTTCACATAATGATATTTTCATCAAGATCATTACACTGGAAACTCTCAAGGATGCTCTGGGATTGATTGAATCAGGAATTTCACAGAAGTGATGAAACCAAGAGAATGAAGACTCTAAATCTGAAAAGGAGTCTGGAGTTGTTAGAATGATGGACAAATAGTCTATCAAAGAGTTCACTAACAACTTTTTAAAGGTGGTTACATGTTATTCGTTACTTGGTGAAGAACTAGGTGATCAACGTGTGGTGGTAAAAGTCATAGTATGCCTTCTGAGATGTTTGAATAAAAAATCTCCTCTCTAAAAGAGAACAAGGATTTTCCAAGATATTTGTGACAAAATTGGTGTATGCTTTGCAAGCCATTGAGTACAAATGATTTCTCAGGATAGAAGAAAGTATGGAAGGTGCCCTTGTAGCACAAAGCAGAGGTAAAATCCAATAATGGAAAAAACTTGTTGGTGATGAAATAAGGGAAGAAGCCTAAAGAACACAATATTAAGAGTAAAGGTTGGATGAAATTTCCTTCTTGATCCTACTACATAGAAAAACCATACTGAAAAATTTTCTTGGTTCAAACCTTGTGCAAGCTGCAAAGCTTGTAAAAATAGCTTGGGCAACGGGAGAAATCCTGTAAAACAAACAAAACCAGTAAGGACAAACTACTCAGGTTTTCAACATAATCACCAAACAGCGGAGCAACTCTCTTTATTGCAAATTTTTACTCAGCTAGTAGCAAAGAAGTTTGGTTGATGGGCAGTAGATAATTAAACACATGACTCACAATAGCATCTTCAAAGAGCTAGACAGGACATACATGTCCAAAGTCACTGTAAGTAATGGAGAAGACATGGTTATTGGAAGGGACAGTAGAAGTGTTTAATGAGACTCTCTTAGGCACAAAATATATTTCAGATGTTCTATTTGCTCCTTAACTGAGTCAGAGTCTGTTGAGTGTGGAACAATTGATGGAGAATAACTAATTCTTTAGTTTTTTAAGAAATTAAGTGCAAAATATTTAATCCATTTGGAAGTTTGTTGATGCAAGTAAGGAAGATGACTACATCTATGGCACAAGAGACTTGGTCACTCAAATTATTTCACTCTAAAACAAATGATCTAAAGTAAAATTGTTGAGAATATGTCTAAAGTTACTAAAAATATTAATGTATGTGATGCATGTCAATGTGGAAAATAGAACTAGTTGCATTTTCTATTTGTAGCTACTTGGAGAGCAAAAGAAAAATTATTGCTCATACACACAAACATTAGTGGACCTGTGAGATGGCCTCCTTGAATGGAAGTAAATACTTCTTACAGCTCATTGATGATTTTATAAGGATGTGTTGGGTTTATTTTTTAAAGCAGAAATCCAAATTCCTCACAATATTTTATTTCATCTGTGATCCATTAGAACTGATTTCATGTTTACTCTGATTAAATCTTCTCCATTATTAACACTTTAACACACGTCATTTTCTCTTATTTCCCTTCTAATTAGCATAGTCTCTTTGTTGACCAGACATGAAGGGTGTCCCCTTTAGGAAAAATGAGATTGATTTTATTCTTGTTTGTAGGCAGTAGGCTGTGTTTTATGATGACTACAATTAATAGTTTCTATTTTGTCTTTGGTAATGTTCAAAATTGTGCTCTTAATTTGAATTTGTGGAGTTACAATGATATATGTATGTTAATAAATTTTATACACAACTATACGTGTGTCTTCCACATATCATATCTTAGATATTTTAAGAGCAATCGTATCCGATTTATGCCCATGCATAATAGTTGGTAACATGATATTTATTTGAGATTACCTGGCGATTGTTTTTTTGTTCAAATACAAAGATGGACCAAAAATGCTACTCTCATCCGTTATGTCTCACTCATTTTCTTCTATTACTGAATCTTCATTAATCTTTCTAGAAATGGAACAGAATGTAATATTTATACCAGACTTGAATCATGACGATGACAGCTAATCAAATTGACTGGGTTCTATGACAAAAATTTACCACTGGAAATGCACTGAGGCAGATAAAGGATGACCTTGAAAAAATAAAAATAGAAGTGTGTCTTTATTTTCGTTCTTTTCTAAGAGGAAAGTATGTTAAATCGTCTTTTTTCTTTATGGCAGGAAAAAAGGAAAGGCTGCTTAAGATATTTGAGGGTTGGTGTGATAATGCTGTAGATCTGATACTTGCCACAGAAGAAGATGCAATTCTAAGAAGAGACATATATGACAGGATACCGACATTGACATGGGGAAAGGGTCGTGTGACTTTGCTTGGGGATTCCGTCCATGCCATGCAGCCAAACATGGGCCAAGGAGGGTGCATGGCTATTGAGGTATGTATTTATTCTTTTTGTCTGGTATTTTAAGTTTGTATGAATACAAGTTATAATAACTTTTGAGAGTTTCTGTACTGAAAAAAACTCTATATTTCCATCAACGAACTTTCAAATGCTCTTTGTATCTAGACAGGCCTTTGTCTATTCATCCTCTCTCAAATGAAATATGAAATTATCATGGGTTCTAGATTAGTTTCAGAAATTTCCTACTTATTCACACTAGGTATTGATGGAGGAATTGACTAGAGGATGGGGGATTGTACAAAATAAATGAAAATTCTTAGTTTAAATGCCCTACCTCTTAGAAGTGAGCATAGTGTTATTTCTTGTCATAAATTTCATCCATGATTTAGTCAGAATTAAATTTTTCAACAAAGTAATGAAAGATTATTTTCTACTATGACTATTATACCCTCCTAGTCTTTTTCATTGGTTTGTTTACTGCGCTGTTTACTTATCCAAATTTGTACTAAAAAAATTCACTTTTCGTTGGCGAGGGTTTCAAATAAAGAATTTTATTGCCATGCCTCTGATGATAGATATACACTATTCACAGAAACATGCATAAATTTAAAATATTTTATACTTAAAGAGGAGATGGAGATCTACAATGTCAAACCATCTCAACTTCCCTATGAGCCTCCAAAGGGGACTGGTGCTAAAAGAAACACTTGAAAAGTGAGGCAGAAACCCTTTCTAACCAGCTTGTTTTATCATTTCAGGACAGTTATCAACTTGCATTGGAGTTGGACAATGCATGGGAACAAAGTGTTAAATCAGGGAGTCCAATTGACATTGATTCTTCCCTAAGGAGGTAAGACACCATTCTTGCGTATATGTAAAAACTAATGATGATATTAATTAATTAATTAACAACTTAATTTTAACAGAACGACAGTTTCTCATTTAGCCGTGATTCAATAGTTAATGTTTCATCATTTACTAATTAGTAAATTTGGTGATAAATCTCTTTGGTGATTGGTGCCCATCTCTTTTCTCTATTTTCCATTAATACTTCCAGCTACGAGAGAGAAAGAAAACTACGAGTTGCCATCATTCATGGAATGGCTAGAATGGCCGCTCTCATGGCTTCAACTTACAAGGCATATCTGGGTGTTGGTCTTGGCCCTTTAGAAGTAAGAACTCAAATTTTATCAATAAGAGAATGAAAAGTACAGTGAAGTTGACACTTCATTGTTGCTTCCTTTACTCTGCAGTTTTTGACCAAGTTTCGCATACCACATCCTGGAAGAGTTGGAGGAAGGTTTTTCGTTGACATCATGATGCCTTCTATGTTGAGCTGGGTCTTAGGTGGCAATAGGTAATGTTTAGAGCCCATTTTTCTTTGTTGGTGGTAGACTTGATTTATTTTTCATACACTTGTCTTCTCATTCAACATGCAGTTATAAATCTGTGCCAATGGATACATGATGAGAAGTTTCAAGAAACTGAGTATATTGAAAACAATGTTCAGTATTTAATTATGGCCAATAAGACAGAAATATTATTTATGATCATATGTAAAGTTATGCAGTTTCGTTGCTTACAAAGTGAAAAATGATGCTTCTTTTACAGCTCCAAACTTGAGGGTAGACCACTAAGTTGCAGGCTCTCAGACAAAGTACGTTGCTCAAATAGAGTTACTTTTGTACTTTGTTGCTGAGAAGATAATGTATATCTGGTAATTTATATGTTCACATCTATTGGATTTTTTGTGATCTGGAGTTTAATAGCTATTTGATTATTTATGAAGGCTAATGATCAGTTACGCCAATGGTTTGAAGACGATGAAGCCCTTGAGCGTGCTATTAATGGAGAGTATGTCTTCTACTAAATACGTATTAGTGTCATCCCTTACATCTTTCTAACGACAAATGTAGATGACATAACTTTTGGTCCATCATTGTTGTTTCAATTAGGTGGATTTTAATACCGCATGGAGATGGAACAAGTCTTTCAAAGCCTATAGTTTTAAGTCGAAATGAGATGAAACCCTTTATAATCGGGTATACCTATTGATGCACTTACTTACAAAGTTACAATGCAATGATATAACAGTTCCTAGATTTTACATGCAATTTACATAAATTTAATTTAGAACTGATTTTAGATGTACCCTTTGAAACCTGAACGGTGATCTTAATTTCTGGTCACCAATTATTTCTGTGCAGTTTCCATTGCTAATTTTTTTAAAAAAAAAAAACTAATTTCAACCTATTTTCGTTTATGTTTTTGTAATTGCAGGAGTGCACCAGCGGAAGATCATCCTGGCACTTCAGTTACAATACCTTCTCCTCAGGTAGCACAATTTATCATAACCTGAATCAAACACGGTTCCACACTTGATGCTCCTCGGCATCATCTAACATAATCAACACTTTTTTCTTTTTAAGGTTTCTCCAAGGCATGCTCGAATTAACTATAAGGATGGTGCCTTCTTCTTGATTGATTTACGGAGTGAACATGGCACCTGGATCATTGAGTAAGTAAAAGAAATGAAAAATAATTTGTTTTACTTGAAATTTTAAATTCTTGACAAATCTACTTGACATCATTCTGATTATGTTTTCAGCAATGAAGGAAAGCAGTACCGGGTACCCCCTAATTATCCTGCTCGCATTCGCCCATCTGAGGCTATTCAGTTTGGTTCTGAGAAGGTGAGATTAGAGGTTCTAAAAAGCTGTTGTAGTTTTCATATTACACATCTGTACCTTCTAGACCCTATATTAGGTGTATGAGATACCACTAATCATTATATCAGAAAAACTCCTAGTTTTTACTGATGACTAGCTTCATTCACAGCCTATTAGAATTGCACATTAATAGTTGGATGGTTCAATCTCGCATTGAGTAGGGTTACTTGTTCACACTGCATCTCACACTTAAAGGTTTAAAACAAAACTATTAATTTATTTGATTTTTTAATCAATCCCCAAATTTCAGCAGTTACTTTTATTTAAGATGAGTGCACAAAAGTTATTCAAGTGACATTCCACATTTCCCTTCTCATTTTTCTGAGAAAAATGTTTCTGTTAATTCACTGACAATAACATACAATCTCCAATTAATGCATATTATCAACTATACATGCCTGAAAATGTGCAATTTTATTTTGAATGGTGCATTAGTTATGATGTCTGAGAATCCAAGTTTTGTGCAGGTTTCATTTCGTGTTAAGGTGACAAGATCTGTTCCAAGAATCTCAGAGAATGAAAGGCCTCTAACGTTGCAGGAAGCGTGAGTGGTTCTGTTCAGTTGCAGTTTGTAAGTAATGGAAAAGTTATACAAAGCAAATTTACATTTGTAGAGCACTATCTGCGTTACTTTAGGGTGGGATATTAAACAACGATCCAGTTATCTTAATGTTTATATGGACCTTTAAGAGGGATTGTTGGTTATAAATTCGTTACCCCACTAAAAAACTTTTTGTGTAATAACATTTGTTAGTTAGATAGATTTGTAAAATGACTGAAACTTGCACCACATTAATGTTGAATGGAGTAAGCAATGCTAAGCTGAGAATTTTTTTCACTTTTAATTGATTTACAGAATGAAACTATATGCTTGTTAGTATAAGAATAGCAAATTAAAAATATTTTGACAAAGACCTAGTTTGAAATAATCTAGTCGAGGTTAAGTTGAAAATATTTTGACAAAGAATGAGATCAAGATAAATGTGTTTTATTTATGCTAGCATAAATATCTAGTCAGGATTGATTTGAATTTTTTTAGTCCAGACTAGGTTAATACTTAAATAATTGAAATTTTGAGTTTATAAAATGGTCATGACTTATGGATTAACCCTACTTAAGTCTTAATCTTTATTCTTCACTAAGTGAGATTGTATTAGTTGACACAATAGATAAATTAAAAACCCCTATATTTATTGTGATGAGACATGGGACTACTAGTCCTTTCGTTTAGACCATAAGGACAACTAGAAATTTGTTGAACAAATTTCTATTGGTAACTTTTTCATACAATGTTTGAGAAATAAATGTAGTTATATTCCAAATCAATCCCAAATCAATGTTTGAGAATTGACATTGTACCTCTTGTCATTGTGTTCATGGTCCAATATTTTATCTTGATGATGGTAGCCTCATAAGTAGTATAACAATTTATTCATTTTATTTTTCTCTTTCCAACCATTGTTGTTCTATCAAATAATATGATCATGTTCCTTAAACGGGTAGGCTTTTTCTTATGCTAGCAGTAGACCTCGAATTAAAAGAACAATGTTCCAATGATGTTACATATTCATGTTCTTCCCTTTTGATATTTTTCTCTATATTGTGCTTCATTGTAATTTTCTCATTTGTCAAGATTCTTTACAGATTCTTGCCTAGCATTTTTCTTGCGATATGAAACTCAAATATTGCCCCTACCAAGCCTTAGTTTCGGCTTTTGGATTTTTACTCCTATTTTATTTCTTGTTTTCATTTGTAACTTATAATAGTGTCACATTATCTTCGACTTATTTTTATTTTTAAATATATGCGAAGTCAAGGAAACAAAAAATAAGTTATTTTCTCCGTTTTTTTTTTTCAAATATTTGAAAAAATATATGGATTGGAAACAAATAACAATTTGTAAATTAAAGGGATAATAGAAAATAAAAATGAAAGAAAAAATAAATGAAATCATAAAATTCTCTAATGTTTTCACCAGAAAATTATTAAGAATGCGTTATTTAATACGATATTTAACTTTTTGTTTCCAACAATAATATTTTATGAAATTTCATATGAAATCATGTAATTAACCTAAATAATTCTCTTTTAATTCGTGCTTTCAAAATTGAATTGGACATCGACTCGGTCGATATGTTGGGTCACCATTCGAACCAATTGGTTACTGATTAAACTACACGAACTGATGAAGTGATGTAAAATTTAACGTTAATATAAATATAGCACTCATATGCATATCACATGTGAATGATGCACAGATATACGTGTATTATGATATGTGATCGATACGTCATATATGAATAATGAAGAGGTGTATAATAATTTTTAGAAACATAATAAATATACGATTGTTAAAGTGTGAATCCAAATTTTTCAATTAGAGACCAATTATTTTGGTAGTCAAAATCTTGTAGCTAATGTTAATGAGCAATTTAAAAACCAATTCACCATTAAAACTATTTTAATTACTAATTTAGAGACCGATTATAATTTTTTGGAACTATTTTAGTTGTTAATTTGGTCACTATATAGTGATTAATTATTTTGTCACTAAAATTGGTTACTATTCAAAGATTTTATTGTAGTATACTACTATTTTATAAATTAGATACTTCATTGATGAGAACCGTTAAAGTATGCTAAAGTATTGGACACGATACGTGTCAGATACGGATACGTGACCCAAGTTGAAGTATCGGTACATCATAGCATATCACTAGTAAAAAAATTCATATTACCTCTCAATTTTGTTTTTTTGTTTTGAACTTTTTTTTAGAAAATATTTATAAATTTTGTTATGAAAAAAATTTATAAGAAATTGCTGCCAATTGTTTTGTAAAATATTTTGTATAAAACATTTTTCATAACAAATTTTATAGGAAATACTTACGAATTTTATAATTTTGTAAGAAATAATTACCCACGAAAGAATTACTTGTCAATTAAGATTCTTAGAAAAAATAGTAGAAAAAAGTCTTTTCTTACAAATTTTTTTAACAAATTCACAAGAAAAATCTCATGTAATATGAAAATTTTTAGTAGTGTATTATAATCAAATGTGATAACTCAATGGCTCCAAGGAGGTTTGTTGGAGGATGATTCTTTTGTGTTCTCGTTACAAGATGAATTAGATTTTCTATTAAATTTTTAGTATTATTTGTATATTTTACTTTCAAAATTTCAAAATATATTAATTTTGACGTTTTAAAATATATTAACTTTTTTTAATATATTTTGAAAATATCAAGACATACCCTTCTTTCATTAGGGTTATTATCTTAAACAGCATTCGTCAAATTTATTCTTTTAGATAAAAGTCTACAAACATAAATGGTGCTATGATAAATATGATTTTAAAAAATCAAGTATATAAACTAAATAATTGAAAATTAAGCTTTACAAAGGATGATGTAAACCTTGGTGATTATAAGGAAAATAATATGAAATAACTTGCTATTCCTGCAGGAGAAATAATTAATTGTTGCTAACATTAATCATAAGCAAAGAAAGTAATTCACATGAATGCAATTAATCCATATATGGTAAGGCAGAATATGTTGTTAAAGAGTGAAGAATCTGAGCTTAATATGAAGATGATATGGTCACAGTCTCAACCACTGGATTCCACTCAACCAAACTGAAATTGTCTGAGTTTGCATAAAGTGGTGACCACCATGATCCTCTACACCAGACATACATGACACAAACCTTTCACATACCTTCATTCCCATCCTTCATCTTCATCACCAACACCTCACTCATAACACTTTTCACCACTGGACCCTATGGGTACCTTCACTGGGTGTTTCATTCTCGTGCTGTGCCTGCTGGCTCCCAGACACAACCCATTCAAAATCGCTAAACTCCTGTTGCCCTTAACTTCCATACTTTACCAGAACCTTCCTTTAACAACCTTTTATTTGTCTCATAAAATTGCTGATAAAAAAAAAAAATTGTCTGATAGAAGTTCCACATCGATAAGAAATAAAATAAATTTATAATATTTAAATGAGTATAAACTTCATTTTATAAGTTAAGTTTTATAAATTAATTTAAATTTAAAGTCCCCTTTTAAACATGATATTAAAGTCATATGAATTTCCGTCTATAGTTGCAAAATTTGTTATTTTGTTAGGTTTATTATTTTACTCATTATTGAACCACATATTAATTTATATATCACACATAAGATGTATATGCCTCGAAATAAGAGAGTGTGTTGAAAATCTCATAATAATTAAATATAAGACCAATTTATAATGTATATAAATGGATGCAAATCTTATCTTTATAAATCGATCTTGTAAGGTTAAATTAAATTTAATGTTCATAATAGAGATGTAAAAACTATAGTAAAATCAGCGTTATGAATATTTTATCCCTTAATATATAAGAAAATTTTGTTGGTACAACTTTTAACATCTTACCAGACTTTTTATATATTACGACTTACATTTGTTTAGAGTATATAACTCACTTTTTTAATACATACTATAAGCTTCTTAAATAATATGGTTAAATTTAGTTGTTATTTTTTACTATAATAATTAAAGTCCAAAAGTGATCATCTTCTTATCATGAACGTGATTAGAATAGACTCTTGACAGGAAATTCACGCGTTGCAAACGTGTCACATGTCACATGTCCCAAGCACGGTAATCGTGATTTTGACCAAGAAGTTTTCAAACACTTCCGAATTATTTGCATTTTCCAAAGGTAATGGTTGTTTTGTTCCTAAGCGTGATTTGGAAATGTTAAGTTATGCTTATCCTTTAGGCTTTGCTCTTTTCCATTTTCATTACAGTTATGGAGTGATTACTTGGTTTAGATTTTGGGATAACTAGAGTTTCTTAATGCAGTTTTTGGTTTAATACATACTGGTTAAAAGAACAGCATCATATTTGAATAACATGATAGATTTCTCTACACTGTTTTTTGTTTAAATAATGGCGTGTAGGCATTATTTAATATGTGATATAATGTAGCATGTCAAAATTAAAATGGCAGATAAAAAATAATTAGATAGAAGTTATTTGAAATTGAGAGGTAGAAACCAAATCCTATGCACCTTATCCCTGCATTAATCTCACGCCCCATCACACGAGCACCTACTTAAATTAAGTCTTAATATGTTGTGTTCCCACAATTGTTTGCAAAACAGGACAACAGTCCAAACCACAAAAAATTGCACTTCAACTTCACTTCTTATTCCCCAACAACCACCCCAATCACGTGCTTCCTCTCTTCTTTTTTTCTCTATCCTTCTCCACTGATAGACTTATAAACTAACAAAATCAGACTTCATATACATTATTCATGTCAAATTATTCCAACTTATAACATACACTTTAATAAAATGAATCATAGATAGATTAGATAGACCATTATTTTCCACTTTTTAGAGAACTAAAAAAACATACAACATTTATACAAAAGTTTATGTTTATGGATTTTTTTTATTTATATTGATTATTTTGTTCATTTTAATCCGACATAAAACTTTTTACTCACTCTAAAATTTTAATGGAATAAGTTTATTGATATTTGTATTTATATATTAATTATCTTACTCATTTTTAACAATTCATTTTAAATTCATAATAATCTTTTTTTCAAGTGTAAGTCTCAACACTTCCCTTTCAATTGTGAGTCTTGTTACATTGGAATACCTCCTTCTCAAGTAGGAATATTTTAATGATGACAATTTCTTTGTATTATGGTTCTAGAAAGGGACATATTTTCTTAAAATAAAAATGAAAAACTTTCGATACAATAAAATGACTACTCTAATATTATAGCAAATTACTTGAAGGAAAACATCGTAAAAATAGATTATAAAAACACTCGTATAAAAAAATAGAACACTACTACTTTTAACTCAAAATATTCTTCTATTTATATATACACTGAAGCAATAATATTTAATTTAAGAGAAGAAAAACACACGAATGTAGTATTTTTAGTGGTGATTGTTTATCATGATTTTATTATTATATATACAGGTATACAGAGCATTACGATTGTACAAATACACATCTGTAATTCAGAACTATTTATTGTGTTCGCTCCGTTTCATGTTACAACGCGATTTCCACGTTCCAAGTAAATCGTGAAACCAAATACAAATGCAATTAATTCCATATCCAAGTGTCATGACCGGGAAACCGACTCCACCAGTTTCCCTATTCTTTCCACCAGTTGAGGGGACACCTTCTTAGGCGGTCTCCGCCCCTTCTCCGGTTGCAAATCGAATCCCAAACCCAAAGCATCCGAAACCTCTTCGGGGCTCCACCCGGATTTCCTCAACGAGTCCGAAAACCTTTCCGCCTTCGAAACCAGCTCATCCATTACCCCTTCATTATCGATCAAAACCGAACCCAAATCCGAACCGGACCCGGAAACCATTTCCGATATATCCGATTCGCTCCACCCTCCTTCCCTCAGCACGGATCCCATGAGTCCCACGTACCCCTCCAGCCACTCCGGCGAGGCTCTCCGACGGCGGTCGACGGAGGCATCGAGACTGCGTCTGGAGAAAGTGGGGATGGGGCATTTGGAGGCGGAGTGTTTCTCTACAACGGATCTCTGCTTTTTGAGAACCGGGTCGGAGTGTGAGTCAGAGCGAGCGAACTCGGCGTGGCCCGAGTTGCGGAGATGAGTTATGACTTTCTCGGAGAGAGCGGAGAATGAGAGAAGGCCGTTACGAACAGTTGGAGCGGAAACGGAAGCGGCTCGAGCCGAGAGGCGTCTGAGACCGGCTAGGTGAGCCGGGTTGGAACCGGTGGGTCTGCGATCCACGTCGACCATTGTAGTGTGATGCGATTTGGATTGGGTTTGGGAGTTATATAAATAGAAAAGGATGAGGTCAGAGATGGAGGTTGCAGTTGCAGTTGCAGGGACTCCCTTTCTGCGGAGTTTCGCGACTTTGGTGTGAAGCTAAAATGATTGATTATTTATAGCACCAGCAAATGGGGCCCGCATTCAATTTTTCGGTTTCCTATTTTTCTTCATTTTCCACTTTACCACTTCTTTTCCAGTCAACACTTTGTTGCAAACTTTGTGTTCACAACACAACTACTTTTTTTAAGTTAAAGAGAAAAATTAAAATATGTGAAGTTATGTTAGGAACTAACTAGAAAGGTCCCTTCAGAGTAAAAGAGACACTCAAAAATGGTGAGTGGTGCCAAGAACATGAAACACAACTTATTTGATGTTTTATTAGAGTCAGTGCACATTTGAAGTCTTAAAAAAATAGTTTTTTTAATCGATAAGATTTAAACGAGGCTCCCATTACCCACTCATTTCATCAATATAAAGACTATTGTTTGCTTATAACTATACAACTTATGCGTTTATTTTACACAAACTCCTTCCTCGACAAACCTCAACTAAGGATGTTCTCCACTTATTTGTCCTTTCGAGTTAACCTCAGCCAAGGATGATTTTTTTTTTTTCTTTTTTATTTGACTTAAGTGACCCTCCAAAGAAACCATTGGTCAATCATGCACTTTCAATTAGTTTCATGCACGAGAAAACTTAGATCAAATGTTTGTTCAATTAAAGTGTTCCCCACCCCAAAACATTTCAGGTTAGAACGAAATCATCAAATCTGAGTTCATTCCATCCCAAGCTTTTCTTCTAGTGTTCTCACTTTCCGATTCCTCCTCTTTACCCTCAAAACCATTTCTCAAACCTAAAAATACAACACAAACTGAACAGGGAAGGTTTGTCTACCAAAGTGACACTGCAAAAGCTACCATGCGGTGTAATTAATATATGCTTTGATTAATTAATTAGTTGAACTTTTTGAGAGGTTTAATTTAAATTGATTTGGGTGTAACCAGAAGGTGTTTATGGCCCATAAGCAATCATGCATTTGTTTGGCAGGGGGAAATAAAAGCTAAGCAGGCAATGATAATGGCACATTGTGATCCAAGATTAGCCAGAAAATCACTTTTTTATTAATGTCATTTGTTTCTTCATCCCAAGAAACATGCATGAATGGTAAATCCTTTCTAATCATTACTTATCAACAATCGACTTAAAGACCCTATGTCTCTCAAATAGAAGGCATGGTTAATTCTACCATTAATTCCCACTTCAAGTACCACTACCCTTATCATCAAATCAAATCACCACCAAATTTTATGGTGTTAAAATTCATGCTCCACTTATAATTTCCTCCGACAATACTGTTAAACTATATTGGAGTCAAATATATGTACTTCAAATAAACTTAAATTACTAATCCAGTCCAACCCATTTGGTTTACCTAAATTTAGAAAAAAAAAGTTGTATGCTAGCTGTCTCTTCTTTTCCCTCTCTCCATTTTAAACTATTGTCTCAATTTTAAAGCATCGGTGAGAGACTATCATTGTACACCACTTTTTATTTATTGTATAATAAATATAAATATGTGTTCATATTTATTTTTTGATCTCACTTTTTAAACTTTTCGGTGCATCACTAATTATATCTGTCCTTTTTTTTATCATTATTTCATTTCGCTTCCTATTTCTATTATATCTGTTTATAATTTTGAGATGTTCTAATATTGTTGTATCTGATATAATGATTTCCCTCTCAAGTAAACAGTGCATATGGATCTGTGTTGTTACTTGGCCCTTATATTTATATATCCGAAATATTTTCGTAATGCAAAAGTAATAAGTGATGCCACATAGGACACAGCTAAAAATGGTTGTTAGGGTGTTAACATCGATGAGAAGAATTTGACTTTATTAGAGATGTGGGGGGTTTTCACTCTGCATGGCTTTTGATTCCAAGCTACTTGTGAAGAAAATTAAGCTCTACCTTTTGACACCACCACCGTTTCTTGCTTTGTTTTCTTATCATGTTTTCTCGAGTACAAGATTTTCATCGACTTTGTGCATGTTTTAGCCAACCACTCCTACTGGATCCATGTGCTGCTTTTAAACAACATGTTCCATTAAATAATATCAGAAAGACCATCCACAATTATTTCTGTATGCTTAATATTCATCGATGTTTCAATTATATCTATATAACTTTTGACACAATAGAATGGTTGTTAATCATCTTGAAAGCTAGAAGAAAGTCTATACACAACACAAGTTTATTCACCATTTATCCTTAAAAGATGTGTTGATCACTTTAAAGAAGAAAAAAAACGGATATTTGTAAACTATATGCCTAGAATACGAGTTATATAATTAAGATTTGATATCTCTCATTAATGGTCACATAAGATTAAAAGAAATCTATAAATTAATATTTATTCTAATGTTAAAATCAAAATTTAGTATTTAAGTTGATTTTATGGATGATATTATAAGACAACTCATTTGAACCAATCTGCTCACCCGTCAAAAAATACTGGATAGACCGAATATAATAACTTATTGACTAGTTTAGGTTTGTCCTGCATAACTTCCAACCTACATGAACTAACGATGGAGTGGAACATAATAGCTCGCATAATGCGAAATAAAAAATATATAATTATTTTAATTAATGTTTAAATCGTATATAATTCTTTTATTTTATTCCTTCACTTCATGCTTGAATCCTTTAGTCACATCTCTTGCCTTCATTTAGTATTGGTTAATTACTATAGTTTTTTAGTAACATAGACAATAACTTATTTTTATGTTTTCATATTCAAGAAAGGATTAATTTGACATATTTATTTAATGTAGATGTTAATCTTATATGAATTAGTTTATTTCACTTTTATTATTAATGATAGACTAATAGAGTGCAACAAAGATGTGAAACATTGAAACAAAGTTATTATTACAATATTTTGTATATAGTTGTTTTAGATTTCGTTTTGTAGGCTAGTTCACATTATATAAGGCAGGCCAACAAAACTAGTCCATAATTCATTACTAAAAATTTTCATATTACATGAGATTTTTCTTGTAAATTTGTTAAAAAAATTGCAAGAAAAGACTTTTTTCTACTATATTTTCTAAGAATTTTAATTGACAGATAATTTATTCATGAGTAATTATTTTCGACAAAATTATAAAATTCGTAAGTATTTTCTACAAAATTTGTTGAGAAAAGTGTTTTATAAAAAATATTTTGTAAAAAAATTGGTAGCAATTCTTGCCAATTTTTTTTCATAACAAAATTTATAAATATTTTCTACAAAAAATTTTCAAAACAAAATTGACAGTAAATATGATTTTTTTAGTAGTAATTCTTATACGGACGTGCTAAATGCAAGATGGATCAAAATGGGATTGACCGGTTTGTATATTGACATCTTTGTTGTTTTGAAGGAGTCTTATTTTATATTTTTTATTCTTATTAAAATCCTTATGTTGATTTTGAAAATTGTTTCTCGATATTGATAAACTTTTTAAGTACTTATTATGAATTCATTATACTTGGAAGGATATAAAGAAATGAAAAAGATTATGAATTTAGTAAAAGAAATTGGACCCACAATGATATATTCCTAGTGATAGATAAAGAAGGTAACAAAATTTATACTCTTCATTTTCAAATGAGTTTGAACCTAAACTACTTAGTGTCACATAGGTTAACGTCTTTCAAATTGAAAATTTGAAAATTTGAAAATTTAATATAATATGTATTGCATAAGTCTAGGTACCACTTGACCTTACACAGTACACACCCTGGATAAGTACATATCAGACTTTAGGACGACATGTACCTAGCTCCCGTCATTTGACTAGGATGAAGCCTTCATCATTAACCATGGCAAATACTAGGTCAACCACGATAGTCCAAAGTCAATAAGTGATTTTAGGTCAAAGCATATCCAAGTAAGATGCATGAATAGTATTATAGATTGCACGTTTTACAAAATACATGATTATGTATTCATTAGCACTTATTATCTCATAACACATTAGACTGACTTTGGCGGTGAGATGTCTTCTACAAACACACTTCCACCCGAATCAACAAAGATAAATATCTTTAGAGTTCGATGACAAATGTCTTTGAAGTATAAAACATTTAAAGTATTGTAAGAATCTTTGCAAGATATACATCACTCCCATAAGAACATAACATAATATAATCACTTGGATTTAACACATTCTTAATCAATCAAATTCTATCATAATTAATTGATATAGCTACATACACTTAGTAAGTAATAGGTGCCCATAT
>Ga0214542_1003051_pt1 | contig 34490 bp, 16 predicted proteins | sample CNSS1metaG_FD_160096 | JGI IMG/M metagenome (GOLD analysis project Ga0214542, IMG submission 160096) | Root nodule microbial communities from cowpea collected in UCLA plant growth center, Los Angeles, California, USA - CNSS1 | ecosystem: Host-associated > Plants > Roots > Nodule | place: USA...
CTGACACGTGGCACCCCATTTAACACCGTTACTCCACCACTAACGGAAAGGACTTGATTGAGTCAAATTTCCCAAAATAGGGACCAGATTGAGATAAAAATTAATTGAGGGACCAAATTCAAATTTTACTACGAAAATAGGGACTAACAATATAATTTAACCTAATTATTATATTTAACAAATATCAATGTACGTGAACTTGGTGACAATAGTAAATTATGTGTCACTCTGAGCAAGCATGAATTGATTAGACCAACTTGATGATTAATTAAACATAAAAAGAATTAATTCTTAGTTAATTATACATTGAAAATTATTTGTCGGTGTTGGAGCTGCTTGGAACATTCTGGTTCATCTGTAGCTAGCTGTCTTTGCTTTAGGCGCTGTGGGTCTTGCTGAAAGTCAAAAATAATTTTCATTATTTTTTCTCCACAGTTTTACCAAAATATTGTTCATATACAAGGCTTTCCATTCAAATCATAAAATTAACTAAACAATTAAAATTAAACAAAGGCTCAAAATTCTTCCTAAAAGCACATCATTCCCAACTATCTCAATTTTATCATTTTATCTATAATTTAGTTACTGTTCAGAAATTTAAATTTTTCTCCATTTTTTTATGTATGCCAATCATTATATGTCACTTTTCCTTTTTCTTTTTTCTTCCTCAAATCAATAAGAAAATAATTTTTGTTCAAAAATAACACTGTGAAGATCCTCATCTTAAATTAGGTTGCAGAAGGTGCACGAGCCGGAGGTACATCCAAAATAATAGGAGTGGATATGAACTCTGATAAAAAAATATGTAACACATAATCTATTGCTTTTTAATAAAAAAAATATGTAAAATACAATAATTAATAATAATAATTTTTAATAATTAATGATGTATTTATAATAATAATTAATAATAATATATATAATAATAAATAGGCTTAAATACTTTTTTAGTCCCATTTTTCGTGAATTTTGTTTCGTTTGATCCTCATTTTTTCGAAATGTTCTAAATGGTCTTCATTTTTGTAATTTGTGATTAGTTTAGTCCTTTTTGCATATGTCGTGGAGGGTGAACAGTAACTGTCACGTGTCACTCCGTGATTTTTTTTAATTTTTTAATTTTAAAAGTGTTGTCCACGTGTCAAGTCAGCATTGTAACATGTGGCAGTATCTCGTGGCTTATATTCAATTTGGTCCCAATTTTTGTTAATTTTGTTCAGTTTAGTTTCAATTTTCGTTAATTTTGTTCAAATGAGTCCCAATTTTACTCCTCTCCAAATTAACCAAATTTAATTTCTATATAAATGATGTACCGAATCATTTAAAAAATAATGAAAAATTTCCTTCTAATTTTAAAAATAATGAAGAATTTTTTCTCTAATTTTAAACTAACTTTAACCATATTTTTTACATGTACCAAAAATCAAACATATATAATAATTTCCCTCCAAAAATATAGTTAGGTTTGGTATAAAAATAATGAAAGAAATATTTAAAATAAATGTGAATTTTAGTAAAAATAAATTTTTCAGTACAACATTTATATAGAAATTAAACTTGGTCAATTTGGAGATGAGCAAAATTGGGACTGATTTGAACAAAATTAACGAAAATTGAGACCAAATTGAATATAAGCCACGAGATACTACCACGTGTCACATTGCTGACTTGACACATGGACAACATTTTTAAAATTAAAAAATAAAAATAAAAAAACCACGGAGTGACACATGACAATTATTGTTCACACTTCGTTAACGATTTAAATGACGTTTGCAAAAATGACCAAATTGACCACAAATTACAAAAATGAGGACCATTTAGAACATTTCAATAAAATGAGGACAAAAAAAAAACAAAGTTCACGAAAATTGGGACCAAAAAAGTATTTACGCCTAATAAATAATATATATATATATAGTAATTAATAATAATAATAAATAATATATAGTAATTAAATATAAAAATAGATAATAAAAATACTATATATAATAATTAATAATAGTTTTAAATAATAGTAATTGTTATTAAAATAATAATAATAATTTAATGTAATTTATCTTTTTATTAATTTTTTATTAAAATTTCTTAAATAATAGTTTTTAAAATTTAATATTTTTAACTAATCTAAAAATTATTTCATATATTTTTTTCATTAAAAATATTTTAGTAATTTTTAAATTTTATCTATTATAACTTTTTATTTTATCTATCACATCACTCAAATCGGTCACTTATTTTCATAAAATTCATCGTCAAATTCATTTACTTTACCTTCTAAGTCTACACAAAAAATTGCAGATATTGATCCATGCAAATCCATTCAAATTCATCTTCGGACTTTCTTCCAAATTCATCTCTAACATCTTTTCTTTTATAGTCCCTAAACACATGCTATAATGAAAACACCCACATGTGTTAGGCCTTCCCCTTGAACACCTCCAAATCCTTATATATAGTTCTGTTTGTTCATCCAATTTTATCATAACTTTGCTTTATTGCATGTGCTTGAACTCTCTGCTAGAGAAAAACACACACACACAGAAAAATCACTGAAAAGCTCAGAGAAAGATATGGCAGGTCAAGAGTTTGCTACTGAGAACTTCAATCCAAATGATACCAAGGGAAAGACCATTACTTGCAGAGGTACTATATATATTATTCAGATCTCATGTTTTCCAATTCTCATCCTCATAACCTAATATTATTAATTGATGTTCATGAATTTTGATGACGAAGCTGCTGTGGCATATGGTCCTGGAGAACCCTTTGTGGTGGAACGTGTTCTTGTTCATCCTCCTCAGAAAATGGAGGTTCGAATCAAGATCCTCTTCACTTCAATCTGTCATACTGATCTCAGTGCTTGGCAAGGCGAGGTATGTATATATATATATATATATATATATATATATATATATATATATATATGTATTAGGAAAAACTGAATTTCATAAGTTATCTAATATTGTTTATTGATGCTTCTCATTTTCCTTCTTTTATGGCCACCAAAGAATGAGGCTGCTCGTGTTTATCCTCGGATTTTCGGCCATGAAGCTTCTGGGTAGGTCACCAGAAAAATTATTCAATGCTCACAAATTATACCATTAATGAATATTCACAATATCGAAACGAAGTTAATATGGTTAATAATAATTTATGTCTTAATTAATTTTTAAGTCTCTCCTTATTTTGTGTGTTTTTAATTCAGTTTTTATTTATTTTTTATTTATTAAATATTTAAAGTTTTTATATTTTTTAATTGAATTTGTATTATATAAATTTTTTTGTTAATTAGGGGACATAATTTGATATCTTGTCTTTTCTTATCTTCACGTATTAAAAATAAGTGTTTTTTATTGTTTTATGTTAACTAACAAACATCATGTTTCGGTGAAGACAACGAAAAAAATGACAAGACAAGTCACCGGTCATCTAAATGATCAAAAATTTAAATAATAATGATTTAATTGAAAAATATGAAAATTTTAAAAATTTAAAAATTAAAAAAAATTAATAAAACTCAATTAAAAATAAAAATTTACAAATAACTTAAAATTTAATTAAGTCATAATTTATTTGTATAGGAGAGCTGGTTCAGTTTGAATATGTTCTTTCATTTCTATAGACGTATAGAGATTGTTTTTTGTTCAAAAAGGTCGTTTAGATGAATAGTTTTTACAAACTTTTTTTTTCATTCAAAATAATTATTAACATGAAATAAATGAGGAATTTTACGGAGAAAATAAAAAATAGAAAGACTTATATAAATTTAACTACAGGAGTTAAGTTTAAGTGATGTAAAAGAACACAATGGAGATGTTTAATACTATGTGAGAGTATAAAACATTGTTGACATGAATATGAATTGAAAGTTGTGATGATTGTGATTGTATTGATGAATTTGTAGGATTGTGGAGAGTGTGGGAGAAGGTGTGAGTGAGATGAAAGAAGGGGATTTGGTGGTGCCAATTTTCAATGGGGAATGTGGGGATTGCAAATATTGCAAGAGTGAGAAGACGAACAAGTGTGAGAGATTTGGGGTGGATATTATGAAGAAGGTGATGGATTGTGATGGTGGAACAAGGTTTTCTACAATGGATAGAAAACCCATCTTCCATTTCTTGAACACTTCAACTTTCACAGAGTACACAGTGCTGGATTCAGCATGCGTCGTCAAGATTGACCATAATGGCCATGGAAACTTCAACCCCTTCATCAAAACACTCACCTTGCTTAGTTGTGGTGTGTCTACAGGTCAGAAACTAACTTTGCTCAAATTCAGTTTATATATAATGCTCATGTTTCATCACATTCAAATTTTAATTTATGTCTGAAAAATATAGGTTAAATATGTTTTTAGTCTCTTAATTTTTACTGAAAATGGAAATTGATTCATTTTTAAAACTTTGACCCAGTTTAGTTTACAAAATGTGTGGATCTAGTACTTTTATAAATATAGATGTCATTTAATATTTGATAAATTGAACTTTTAAATTTAGAATTTAAAAATCATATTAAGAGTAATATTACTAAAAGGTATTTTATTTTAAATCTACGTAACTAAATACTACTACTACTACTATTATTATTTTTATATTTTAAATTAAATTTAAATAGTTAAGTTATATCAATTAGAGATTAATTAAAACCATAAACTAAATAGTTCAGAATATCGCTTACTAATATTTCAAATCAATGACCGCTTTGAACCGTAAATTTGATTCAAGAATGATGTATTATAATTATTTTTTATTTCCTTATAAAATATTAAAGTTATTCACTATGAAAAAAAACTTGGACACACATATGAATTTAATACAAGGCTTGGAACCAACGAAATTGACTAGTTAGATAATTTAGGTTTTAGACAACGAATTGTTGAAAGAGATAGGCAATGCAAGGTTTATTCATTGACTTGTTTGGAGTAAAAGACAAATTAATTTAGTTTGTGTCTCCTTCTCTTAAATTTTCTAAGAATATGTTAGCTGTAATGTGCATGTGTTATGCCTAACTAAAATAAAGTATATATATACAAAACTTATTGTTTTAGTTTTCTTAATTAGTAGAAATAATTGTGTTTAAGAAGATATTAGTGTAACTATCAAATGGGTTAGTTGAGGTTATTAAGCGTGGTCAACCTTAATCGTTTTTATCTTATCAAAACAAAAACCTTAATCTATATTATAAACAAACAGCTTTGACCGAGTTATTATATAATCTAAAAAATATTACTTCACTTCAACCCATCAAAAAATAAAAAATAAAAAAAAAATAAAAAAAAAAATATATATATATATATATATATATATATATATATATATATATATATATATATATATATATATATATATATATATATGCTAGTTCATCTGCATTTTAAAATATATATTTAAAAATAATTACAAATTTAAATTAAGTTTGAGCTATCTTATACCAGTTACGTATTTTTATTTGATTTATTTGACATTTTTATTTTATTAAGTGTTTAAAATATTTTTTATTTTCATTTAAATACTTAACTGATTAATTTTACTATTAATTGATTTATTTTCGTGCTTCCAACTTTCACATCAATTTACGCTTTTCTCTCCAATTTTTTTTTTTTTACCAACTAGTCAACTCATTATCTGAGAGAAAAGGATTGAGATTAAAAAATTTAGAGAGAAAATAAAGGGTGTATTTGATGAGTTGAATACAAGAAGACAAAAAATAACACTCATGTTATTTTATTGACAACCAAAATCAAATAACAAAACAGTTTAATAAAAATAAAAATACTTTCAATATTTAATAAAACATTCAATTTAGATGTTTATGATATATTTACAACTTAATTAAGTTATAAATTTTAAAATAAAAATGTTTATTTTTGCATATATTTGACAAATATACTTTCAATTTCATAGGAAGTTTCCCTTTCCTTTTATTATTTTGTTCACAGATGAAGAATATGACCACGTGTTTCACACAAATCTTTCAAGATTTTTATTCGCAGAAGGAAGTAAAAGGTTGATAGATAGAAATTTTTTAAAATAAGTAAAAACTAAATATGCTTAATGAAAGAAAACAAAATAATAAAATAGTTAAATTTTTTCACGTAATTTATTTTAACAAATAATAAATATGTCTTTTATTCGTATAATTTATTTTGTTAGTTTTGCAAAACACAAGAAAACGTGCTACTCCAATCATTTTAATTGATTAATGAAAGAATAAGAAGGTTTGCGATATGATCTATGCCAACCATTACCATTATAAAAATTTATTTGACATTAAAAGTAATTATTTAACAATCCAATGTAGGAGTAAAATGTCATTATAAAAAACTATTGTATGTGTAAAATAATAAAAAAAGAGTGAAAGATAGTAAATAATAGTGTGAATTGAGTGCAAAAAAGTTGTGGATGTTAAAATAGAAATTATCATTTGAACTGATTTATTTTGTGATTATTACTTTATCGTATTTTATATGTAAACCCGCTTCTTATAAAAGTAATATTGTTTCACATCGTTTTAGAGTAAAATTCACTTTTTTTAAACCAAAAAAGAGAAAAAATGTTGAATAAAAGATAATAAACAAATTTTTATTTATTTTAAAAGCCTTTATTTTCATCGGAAGTAACATTGATATTTTGATAAAAAAAAACGGATTATATTGTTTAAAAAGAAAAGCTTTAAATATACTTTTAAGTCATTTAAAATAAGCACATTCTAATTTTGGTTGCAATGCTTTTATAAAAACCAATAAAAAATTGTTGGGACCAAAATTTTATTGGAAACAAAAATATTTTAACTTTTTAATTAAAAAACTGAAATCACCAAAAAAAAAGACAAAACTTTAAAAAAAAAGTTAAAGGAAACAAAATTATTAATAAGAATAAAATATTGAGAAATAATTGAGAATATCCAATACAAAATTATATTTAATGATTCCTCATATTTAACAAATAACAATGTTTGTTAACTATTGATTCGATAGTAAATGATATGATAACTCTGAGCAAGCATGAATTGCTTAGACCAACTTGATGATTAATTAAACATAAAAATAATTAATTAGTAATTAATTATACCTTGAAAATTAATTGTGTAGGTGTTGGAGCTGCTTGGAACACCGCGAATGTGCATTCTGGTTCAACTGTAGCTGTCTTTGGTTTAGGCGCTGTGGGTCTTGCTGTAAGTCAAAAATATTTTTTATTATTTTTTTCTTTACAGTTTTACCAAAATATTGTTCAAATAAATACAAGGCTTTCCATTCAAACCATAAAATTAACTAAACAATTAAAATTAAACTAAGGCTCAAAATTCTTTCTAAAAGCACATCATTTTCAACTATCTCCAATTTTATCATTTTATCTCTAATTTAGTTACTCTTCGGAAATTTAAATTTTTCTCCATTTTTTTATTTATGTCAATCATTATATGTCACTTTTCCTTTTTCTCTTTTCTTCCTCAAATTAATTAGAAAATAATCTTTGCTGAAAAATAATGCTGTGAAGACCCACATCTTAAATTAGGTTGCAGAAGGTGCACGAGCCAGAGGTGCGTCCAAAATAATAGGAGTCGATATCAACTCTGACAAATTCATCAAAGGTAATTCTATTTTATGGTTAACTATGTTTTTGTATTTTTAACGTAGAAAATTAAAATTAGTTTTTTTTAAAGTGTTGAATCAATTTATTATCTAAATTTTATAAATATATAAATTAAATCTTTTTAATTACATTTTATTAAGTTTAGTTGACATTTTAAATATATTTTATGATAATATTTTAGCTAACATCGAAGCAAAAATATCTCAAACAGTATAAATAATTCAAAAGTTATTATAAACGTATTTGAAACATCAAATTCGCGTATTTATAAAGATAAAAAACTAAATTAGGTCAAAATTTTGAAAATGAACTAATTCCAATATTTACTTAAAATTAAAGAATCAAAAATATATTTAACCCTTTCTTTTATATCTCTTTTGTTTCATTTCTCTACTTTAAACTTAATTCAATTTTATAAAATAAAGTTTAGTTTAATTATATAATAAAATTGACTTAATTTTTAATCCATATGGTCTTTAACAGATTTCTTCTATTCTTTATTAACTTGTTTTGAAAATTATTGAAAATAATAAAACCTTAAAAAACTTGACATGAACTTGTTCTTGTTCTATTTTGAGTGCTACAATTAAAATGGTAATAACATATATTATACATTTCATGAAAGGCCGTGCAATGGGCATCACTCACTTCATAAATCCAAGAGATGATGAGAAGCCAGTATATGAGGTTAGAATTCTCTATGCCATCTCTATTTATTTCATTTAAAATAAAAAGGAAAATAAGAAGTTTGGTTTCTAATATTCGAACTTTCAAAAATTAAATTATATAATTTTGGTGATATATTTTAAAATTAGTAAATGAGTTAAACATGTTTTTAATCTTTAAATTATTTTTAAACGTTGCATGTTATCGTTAAATTAAATTACATGTTTATTTTGTATTTATGTATTTTATGAATTTCATGTAAAACATTTTTTCATAAACGTATATGTTATCGTATAGTCAATTATAAAATTCTATTTATTACATGAGAATATTTTATGTATTATTTGTCAGGAAAAAAATTTACATAATTTTTATAAATTTTAGAAATAAAATAAATATATAATTTAACTTTGTAACAAATTTGATATTTTATCAGTAGAGTTTAAACCTGAAGAAAAGTTTAAATTTTTAAAGGAAGAGGCCAGAATTGTATGGGATAAAACCACATATTTTCCTTAAAAATATATAATCTTTATTTGGATTTTCACAAGTAAAATATGTATATTGTTTTTGGCAGAGGATTAGAGAGATGAGTGATGGGGGCGTGCACTATAGTTTTGAATGTGCTGGAAATTTGAACGTTCTAAGGGATGCCTTCTTGTCAGCTCATGAGGTATATGTATCTATCTATCTTCATTCACATAAATTTATGATTTAATATTGTAATATATGATAAAGCGACTAACAGAGAGAATGATAGATAATAGAGAAGAGAAGAAACAATAGAGCATAAAGGATGAGAGAATGGGAGTAACTCATCTGTGTATTATTATTGTTAGGAAGAGTCCTATTTATATATACAACATGTACTCCATAAAGGAAACAAACCAATCAACGTAGTTAATACAAATGTTTACATAAAGAGTAATGAATCAGATGAGTATCAATCATATGAGTAAATGTATCATAATTATTAATTCATAACACTCCACCTTGAGTGTCCATTGATAAAAGAATGTGCATCATTAAAACCTTACTAGGAAAAACCCTTTGGGATAAAAAACTTAGTGAAGGAAAAAGAATACAACATTCTATATTCTTTAATACAATATTGTTCATCACATGTTCTATTTCTCCCCCTCATGTAAACTTACATCATTAAGGTGACGAATTCCAAACTTGTGAATCATTTGCTCAAAAGTTCTTCTTGGCAAAAACTTCATAAATAGACTTGCCATATTTTCACATGAATGAATTTTTGGATATCTATATCATCCTTTCAATTGAACAATACAATATTATCTTCATATATGGTTGTTGATTCCATCTTTGTCGGGGATAGTCACAAGTTTCTTGCACATGTTGAATTATAGACCTTAGCCAAACATATTCACAACTTTCCTCGTAATTCTGTATGATTAGACGATGTTGCTACTATGGTTTGTTTCATATACCTTCATGAAACCAATGTGCTACCACATGTGAACAACCATTGTGACATTGTGAGAATATGTAAAATAACATGCATATACATAACCCATTCATTTGAATCTGAATCATTTGGATGGAATAAGCTCATATTTGTAATACCCTTAAAGTAACGAAGTATATGTTTTACTCCAAACCATGTTCTTCTTGTAGTTGAAGAACTATATCTTGCTTAACAAAATTACAACAAATGCAATATTAGATCGAGTATAATTAGCAAGATACATTAGTGTTCTTATGACACTAAGATATGGTGCTTCTGGACCAAGAAGATCTTCATCATTTTCTTGAGGTCTAAGAAAAGTCTTTATCAACATCTAACGACCTCACAACTATTGGAGTGCATAATGGACATGACTTGTCCATTTAGAACATTTTAAGCACCTTAATTATATAAGTCTTTTGACGTATAAAAACACCTTTATTTAAATACTCAATTTCTAATTTCAAATAAGACTTTGCCCTTCAAAGATCATTCATCTCAAATTATTTCTTTGAGTAATCAATTGCCTTTGTGAGCTCATTAAGAGTTCCAACGTTGTTTATGTCATCTACATAAACAATAATTATAGCAAATTCATTTTTGGATCTTTTCATATAAATACAAGAACAATTAGGATCATTTTTATATCTTTATTTTAATAAGTACTCAATAGGACGATTATGTCGCACACGTCCCGATTGCTTTAATCAATAAAAGAGCATGTTCAATTTTATTGAATAACCCTCTTTAGAATTTGTCTTGTTGAGCAAATAAAATCCTTCAGGGATTTTCATATAAATATGATTCTCATTCTCAAAAGAACGGTACAAATATGTTGTAACATCATCCATTAGATGTAAATGAAAACCTTGTTGTGTAACTAGGATAATCGAATATTATAACGTCCTAGCCGGAAATTACTTATTAAAATAAATAAGAAAAAAAATAAATATGTCACAACCTCATTTATTAAACATCAATTTCCCAAAAACGCGGGAAAAATTTAAATATCGATGTTCAACGCGCCAACATGAATAAAAATAGTCGTACAATGCGTAATACAAATAAAATTGTTTGTATAGTTATTACAATAAACCATCGTCCAACATGAAAACTAGTGATAACAAAATCCCTAGAAGATCCCCACTCCGTCTCTAAATACCATATTAACAAAAGTAAACCCGGGTTAGTACACTTTCCCCTTTTTCCTTTTTACTACTTCACTTTCATCTCTTGCCTTTAGACGTCTATCATTTCTATACCCTTTAGGTGAGATCAATGATCAATCTTTGCTGCACGAGTGTCTACTCGCCCCTCCGACTACAGGCCACCACCTGATAGTCCACACGTGGGAATAACTTTGCCACAGCATCTCACCGTGACACCAAGTGGAGTTCCCCACAATAAACCTAAGTGTGTAGTTGTTCCCAGACTACCAAATCTCTATCAGAATCCACTGAAGAGGGCAATCATCCGAAACCTTGCCGTACGAGCCACAACCTGCACACTCCACTAGACTTCCTAAACCACCAGGCTATAACATAGAGTGGTCACGTGTTACCCCAATACAAGATACACTCGTAACTGGGCCCCCGGCCAAAACATCGCATCACAACATCCCCTAAAGCAGTGTAGAAAACTTTCCTCGCGCACCATCACTAGACCAAAACCGCCTGGCACGCATCTCACGCCGCTAGACGGAACTTAGCTTCAGACCGCTTGGCGGGCATCCCACATCTCCAGGCGCCACGCGCTTGTAATTCTCTCACAGTACCACTACTGCCTGGCGGACACCACCACACCGCCATGCGCCCTGCTTCGTCGTCACCGCCTGGCGCATCCATCGCCACCGCCAGGCGCTCTACTCTCGCTGTGACCACTGTCACTAGTTTATTTTCCCGTCCGCCTGGTGGCTCGCTCACGCCGCCAGGCGCTATACCAGTAGCATAATGCTACTGATTTTTGAGCACTTAAACAGATCCCAAAGGATCTCCAAACATACCAACCACCCAAGTATGGTGCTGCTAAGATTTTCCAGTTATATATCAATACCAAATTACATCACACATATTTGGACATGCCAATAAATCAAGTATTGTCATGTCCCATGCTCACTTTCAATTACCTCTTCTACACATGCCTTATACAATTCACATACACCCAATAATACAATCATACATTCTGAAATTTATATGAAACATGACACCCCACTTTGATCAATGTTGCATATGCACCTCAATAAGATTTCACAAGCATAAACCATACCATATCTCACATAACTAACTCATTTAAGTCCAATTCTTCTTACATGTTAAATTTCCATATCATACAAATGTAGTTTGCCAATGAAATACCCAAATACCCAAACACACATAATAATGTCCGGACATTCACTGTACTGACAGGCCGCCTGGCGGCAGTTCATGCGCCGCCAAGCAGTGCATACGCGTTTGGATTTTGCCCAGATTTTCCAGCACCGAACTGCACCCCGATTTTCCAATTATAGTACCCACCTGCACCCCAACGAGTTTCTATTTGCACACACACCATACAAGGTTGGTACAACACACATACTATAGTCAATTCTGTATAATCAATACACCAATCATTAAAACATTTCATGCTTATTATCCCCAATACCCGCATGTACCCGAACCCCAAATTCCATTTCATGAGTTCATGCACTTTTCATCGATTCAGTCACTGTAACAATTACTCAGCATGTAATCGAAATGTGTATAATAAGAATTCATCCACATATCTCAACATCACTGACAAACCAATCAAAACAAAAGAAAACAGTGACCGTAGTACAACGCCTGGCGGTTCTAGCCCAGCCGCCAGGCGGTTCATCCACAAACCCAGAAAATAGTGTGTAACCACATATGCCGCCTGGCGGCAGTTTATGCGTTGCCAGGTGGTTTCTGGAAAATTCTAGAAAACGCAAACAGAATCAGGATTCAAAGCTTCCACAATTCAAACATGATTAACGACACATCATTATAAGATAGCAAAATTAAAACACAGAATAGGAACTCTCCTAACCTGGATTCCTTGCTCAGTTTGCTAAATGTGCTACTTCTTCCTCGTTCGCCAATCTCCCTCTTGCTCTTCTACCAATTCAGACCCAAACTTCTCTCAACACTCACAATCACTCTCCTTTCGTGCTCTCTTTCTGGTATAGACTCAGCCTTGGCAAAATCCTTCCTAATACTCCACTTTCACCTTTTAAACAATGCTTAAATTTAGGTTAATAAGGCAAAAACGGGTTTCTCCCTTAATTAATGGTTAATGGCCATTCATGACCCCTCCATGACTGTTTTTCAGCCTCCCTAACCCTTCCCATTCCACCCAAATCTACCATAAAAAAATATAAAGTTTAATTTAGGTGTTCCCCAAGGCTAGAACCCATAACCATGCAATTGCCAAATCAATATCAAACCATCATGCCAATTCATGTTCATGACAACTAGTATAACTCAATTGTCATCTTCTTACTCACACGCTCATACATTTTAGAAAAAGAAATAAATAGAATTAAATTAAATCCTACACAAATGGCATACTTAGGACTCGAACCCAACTCCTTTTGACAATCAAAGTACTCTCAACTACTTGAGCTAGTACATTTCCACATCATGAAGGTTAACATTTATTGCCATAAAGGCTTCTCTCACTCACATTAATTAAATAATTAATCATTTTATTATTTAAATTTAGCGGGTCTTACAAATATTGCAATGTTGTTGCATCGAATACTAGTGAATATGTTTTTTCACAAATCAATACAAGGTTTTGTGAACAACCTTAAGCAACCAATTGTGCTTTGTATCTAAAAATTTCATCATTCTTAATTTGATTTTTGCGCAAAAGTCCATATGTACCCAACGGGTTTCACAACTTCAGTTTTGCGAACTATACGTTCAAAAACCTTTCATTTAGCAAGCAAATATAATTATGCTTCTTTGCATATTTTCATTTTTTCCAATCTTTTCTTTGCCGACAATCTTCAATGATCATTGTTTATTGATCCTCATTGTCATTCATAGCATTCATCGCTATGTTATAAGTAAAAGAAAGTTTCATCAATGTTAACTTCATTTTGGTTCCATATTATATGATTCATGACATAATTTATTGAGATCTCATTATTTTCAACAATTTCAGGTACTTGAGGTTCTTCTGGAACCTAATCATTAATTATGTTAAATGAATCTTTTGGGATTTTCAAATTTTCAAGTAGGTCATCTTGCATTTTAGCTCCCTTTCTCATTCAAGAGTTTTTATCTTTGGAACCAATAGGCCTACCACGCTTCAAGCGTGTCTTTGGAACTAACAGGCCTACCACGCTTCAAGCGTGTTATGAAATAATATCAAATATACTCAAAGCATTAGCAGTTGGTATATATGATTTAATATCTTTTTCATTGTTTGTCTCAATATGATATCCATTTAGACAAATATCCTTGAAACTTAATAAGTTTCTATTTAACTTCTTGGTAGAAGTATAATAAATCTTTTAGAGCCTTCAAAAATATTTGTAGTACTATAAATAATACTAACATTGATGTCTCGAATTATCAAACAAGAGAAAAATTTATTACTCTTGAGAATTGTATAAGTTGTTGCACTATCAATAAAACACATATCCTTTGGTACTAGTGCAAATATTTGCTCTTCATATCAACATAAATATCAATATGAGATTTTTTTTAACACTCTCATAACCAATGAGGTGATCAATGCTTCCATTTGGTTTAGGAAAGAAAATAATAATATCAAGATGAGTAACATCCATATGGCCATAATCCCATAATGAGAATGTGTTTCTATGTTCTTCTCATTATTTGTAAGATGCTTTGGTGTACAATAAATACAACTCAAATGGCCTTTACCACCGTAATGATAATATATACTTTCATCTTTTTTTTGACAATATTTTTACATTTTCCTTTTCCCTTTTTCACATTATTGTGCCACTTCTGGTGACAAAATGTGTCTTTGAAATTTTCTTTATAACCATGTCCATAATCAATATCACGATCACGATCATGAAAATATAAATCAAATGTTGCTGCATTCACTTCTAGGAATGGAGGAGAATTTGGACAGGTTTCATGATTTTCTATCAAAAGCCCATTGCTTTGTTCAGCCATACAAAGGCATGAAATAAATTCATAATATTTATTGCTGTATTCACTTCTGGGAAGGAGCAGATTAGGTGGATCTCATGATTTTTTATCAAAAAGCTTTATTGCTTTGTCCAGCAAGCTATACATAGGCATAAAATAAATTCATAATATTTGTGAAATCTCTTTTCACAATATTTTTGTCACATGAGCAAATTAGTTGCTTAGATGCTTTATTTCTTTATTTAAAGGTATCCCAATATCCGTTGCATCTAAATGTATTTCAACATTTAAATTCCAATATAAGGAATTCTTTCTTGTAATATCAAGGGTCACAAATCCAAATTTTGCAATATTTTGCATGTTTAGAACTAACACATAAAATAATAATAATAATAATAATAATAATAATAATAATAATAATCAAAATAATAATAATAATAATCACCGTCATAATAAAAATAAAAATAAAAAGACGGAGATGAAAATTGATAAAGTCAAACAATTCTTATCACAAGAGGAAAAATATAAAGTAAAATTATAAATTGAGAAAGGATTAGAAAGAGCCTAGATTGAGACACACAAAACACTATCGTTAGAGAGAAAAAGCTTCCACTAGTCCTCAGTTGTTTGGAGCATCGTGCTAATAACATGTTATGAAATAAAGCGACTAACAGAAAGAATGATAGATAATAGGGAAGAGAAGAAACAATAGAGAATAGAGGATGAGAGAATAGGGAGCAACTTATCTTTGTATTATTATTTATAGATACAACATGTACTCCATAAAGGAAACAAATCAACAAATTTAGTTAATACAAATATTTACATAAATAGTAATGAATCATATGAATAAGTGTATCAAATCAATGGACAATATTTTAAAGATTTTATATTCATAAGAGATTCTAAGATTTTATATTCAATTGGCGTAACAATTGGGGTGTCAAAGCTGCATTCCTTATTATTATTATTGCGAAAAATAGCAAAAATGTGATTGATGTGGCTTTTAAAATCTTGATGTAGGATTTTTTTTGAAGGTAATGTATTTCTTTGAAAATTTATTTAATTAGAACTGTTAGGAATAAAATAAGAATAAAAATGAAATGAATTTTTCTACTAATTAAAACTAGTGTAAGTATAAATTTTAAAACATAAAATAAAAGTTTAGAAAAATTATACAAAAAACGAAACTTTTACAGATTAATTTATAATGCTAAGAGTTTCCTATTGAATACGATAAACTTCTAGGTATGATATTTAATTAAGTTTAGAGTTCAACAAATGGGCTAAATTTTAGTTATGTAAAAAAAATATGTTTTAATGATTTATATATGATAAAAAAAAATCTCAAAACACATTTAGATTATCTATAAAAGGATGAAGCTAAAAAAATATAACTTCAAAATATTTACAATCATTGTTATATGATGAACTAAGTTTCATTCATATTATATGATGTTTAACATTTTTTAGCGACATGTATTTTATTAAATGATTAATAATCATCAACTTAAATATGTTCAATGACCATTTTATTATTTTTAACAGATTCTCTTATGATTAGATATTTAATGTTGATATGTTCATTTCAATTTTTACTTTTATTATTTTTATTTTTTGTTGTCAATACAACAAATATCACAACATAGTTATAATTCTTTTATTATCTTGTATTTGGTGATGCAGGGTTGGGGATTGACTGTGGTATTAGGGGTTCATACATCACCGAAACTGCTTCCAATCCACCCAATGGATTTGCTCGAGGGTCGTAGAATTGTAGGATCGGTTTTTGGAGGCTTCAAAGGGAAGACTCAATTACCACATTTTGCCAAAGAATGCATGGATGGAGTAAGGACTGCATTTCCCTCAATTTACCTCTCTTCTTTACGGTCCATTTCTATACTATTAAGATACAATACTACAATAAAGTTCTTAAATAATAATCAATTTTAGTAACAAAATATTAATTAATTTTAATAATAAAAAATTGTTAGTATGACAAATTTAGATACCAATTTATAAAATAAAAAAAATTATTAATTACTAAAATAGTCATTAATATGAATAAAATATTATAATTGATCGCTAAATTGATCACTAATCAAGTAGAGAGTAATTAAGAACTAATTTTTCTAGTAGTCAAAATCTTAACAGCTAATGTTTAATGACCAATTTGTAAACTAATTCTTTTATAACCAAAGTCTTGATAGCTAAATTTTGGAGACCAATTATAAATTTTTATTCATATATTATTTTAGTAACCAATAACTTTTTATTTTGTATATTAATATTTAAATTGGTCACTATAGTAACTAATTATTTTTTGTTACTAAAATTGATAGATAATGAAATATATTTTTAGTGTTTGTAATTATATGTGAAAAAGAATAAAGGTAAAATTTAATCTCTAATTTAATACAAAGATTTTTTTTTTCAGAATATAAAATTACTCCCTCCGTTCTTCAGTAACCAAAGTTTAAGGTTATTATATACATTTAAGAAAAACAGTAAATATTACCTTTAAAAACAAATTCAGTGAAATAGCATTTCTTTTTCTTGCTTTTAATTATAAAAAAGACAATTAATTTAAGAGTTAAATATATTTGTAGTTTTTAAATTTAGAAGTAAAATTGGAATTTTTTTTGTTTCAAATTTTATTTTGGTCTCCAAATTTTAAAGTTAAATAAATATAATCTTTTATTAAAATGTTAGAAAATTAGTTAATTTGAACGCTTTTAGCAGAGGTAATATAATTTTATTATTCAATGGTACAAAAAAACTGGTTAATAGAACTAAAATTTAAGGAAATATATTTTTTTCATTCAGTGATTTTAAAAGTATCACAAAAAACTTGAATTTGGCACAATGGTTGATAAATGCAAATGTACAAAAGCACTGCACGAAACGATTTTCCTTTCTCAAATAACTGTTGTAATAATTGTAGTTAATGAATTGATGCGCATTTGTATGGTGTGAATTAGGTGGTGAAGTTAGATGGTTTTATCACTCATGAGCTTCCACTGGAGGAGATAAACCAGGCCTTTGATCTTTTGATTGCTGGAAAGTCTCTAAGATGTCTTCTACGCTTCTAAATATTCTGTTCACCATTTCTTTAAAATCAAGAGTGTTTTAGACGTCATAAAATCATATCCCAGAGCATAATTTGAAAGCCAAAATAAGCTCTATTAAATACCCCTTTTCTCGTTGGTGTGTTGAAAAAATTAATTTCATTTGTATTCCCCCTTTAATGTATTCTTAAAACAGTTTATATTCACAATAACGTATCTTGCATTCTATATAATCTCTTATTAAATACGCTTGAATTTGTTTTGTTTTTTAAATTATAATGTGATAGAAGACATGTAGGTAGTTAAAGTTTAGCATACATTTTAACACCAGAGGATAATTATGAACCTCATCTTTGTCTCAAAAATGTGAAAGATTAACGACAAATTTTGATTCATGGACTCAGATAACTCTTAAATGCATTAAAGACACAATATCACCCCAACAAAAATTGGTTTAATAGGGGTTTTATTTGGTGTTTCAAGGGATTTTAAGTCCGTTAAGTACGTTGTTCACGGTTTGATTTTTCTTGAGTAAAACCCGTGTAGCTAATAGATTATTGATGGTTTTGAATAACCCCTATTAAAGCGAAACTTTCCTATAATTTCATAACCCTCGTAAATTATCAAGGGTTTCATAACTCCCTAAATTACAACGGATTTCAAACCCCTACTACTTTTCAGGGGTTTCAAACCCTCTTTACTTCCCAGGAAATAATTAACTTTCTACCCACTAGTTAGTCATGTTGTCAGTTGCAACAGGAATCCACCCCACTTCTGAGTTTTAAGGAGAGGTGGGCATTTGGGATGTGAAAAACATGTTTCCTATCTTTAAATACGAAGGTCACGAAGGTTTCTCTCAAAGGAGAGGACAAACTTTTTTTGGGCTAATATCCCACTTAGTTATGAAAGTCACAATTTATCTTCTACTCCCCAATTGACGAGCTAGATTAGTGATGGGTTCAAATTTTTGCCCTCATTTATTATTTAAATTTGGGGGATTTAATATAATTTTGGTGGTTAAGGATTAATTTAATCATGATTTGTTATTGTTGGATTTATTGAGTTCATAAGTTAAAAATGGCGTAAAAAGTAATTTTAATTGCATAAAATATTATTGGATATTCTAATGTTTGTTGATGTAGCTGAAGTTTAATTTAGGTCATTGAAAGTGTGAATCTGAAATGTTCAAAGTTACAAAATAAGTCCAATATCAGTAAATTTTGGAAAGAAATAATTCAGGAGCTAAATGCACCTCCAGTTTTATTTTACACACTCATCTTTCAAGTGGATCACCTAAAACTTTGTTCTGCACTCCTAATTTCTACGAGTTGCACCTCTCCTACCACTTAAACTCCACTCAACTAGATCGTGCCATGTGACAATCCTTCACTAACTAAATTGGCCAAGCACAGCTTGCCACCTCATCACCTTCAACCTCTCAAACCCTAACACCATTATTGCACATCAACCATGGAGCGGAGCCACCATCGTGCAGTCCACCACCGTCAGCCTCGTACCTTGCTGGAAACCACCACTGCAGTAGCCACGCAAAATGCAAACGCGTTACCATCCTCGCACACCGTTTGTGCAACACCATCTGAGCTTGTGAAACCTGTAGAAATTATCACGCTGCCACCAAAAAAGTCTACGAGCAACCTCCTAATCTGCAACACCAACAACGCCACCACCGCGTCCACGCCGTTCCTGCGGGAAATCCACGATGCAACAGTTGAAACTCCATTTTCGAGAGCTCCTCCATTGTAGAATGCGTTGCTCACCAGAACAACAACCTTCAAGCCACCATGTGCGGCCACAGGAAAGCACCATCGCACCCGCAGTTTCACGCATCTGCACCATGAAGCCATTGCAACAGTCTGTGAGCCAGCAGCACGCCACCACCGTTCATTGTCCATGCCACCTGCGACAGTCCGATCAGCCATCACCGTAGCAGTTGTCAACCATGGAAGCCACACTTGGGAAATCCTAATTCTGATGAGAGAGTGTGTGGCACATGGTAGCCTCTGAATGTTCACCGAAAATGTGTCAAACATTGCATATTCTGGTCAAAGAGTCAAACAAGAAGGGCAAAATTGGAAATTGGACAGAAATATTATATCAAAAGATAAAATATTTCAACAACAGACAAGATAAAGTCCAAGTCCAATCAAAGCCTATATAAAGAGACCCAAGGGAGCAGAAGAGGGACACTTAACAACTCTCTGATTTTGGCAGCTACCACCATCCACCACATCTCTTCTTCTTCCATCCCTTTTATTTTTCTTTCATTCATCATTTATCATGTATTCCATCCAATCCATGAAGAGATAAGCTTTTAAGGTTGATTCCACTATAATTTCTTAACTGAATTTTGAGGTTAGATGAATTAATGTATTTGTTCTTTTGATTATTGTTGTGGTTTTTATTTATCTATGTCCTTTGCTTCTTAATTGAATAGAAAATAATGATTTTAAATCTACATTCATGCTAATCATGAGTTAAATTGTTTTTAAATTCAATTGAGACTTTACTTTGATTTTATTTAGAAACTTTCATATGCTTCAATAAGTTTTTACCAATAATTGAGACTTTACTTTGATTAAAGGTAATCACTTTAACTAAAATTAGTCCAGACTTTACTTTTATTAATTTATTGTGGATAATCTAAAAATTCCCACTTTTAATTGAGACTGTACTTTGATTAAATGCGAGAGTGCCAACAAATGAATTGAGACTTTACATTGATTGATTTATAAATCAACAAAAATAATTAATTTAACAATAATATTTAGATAACCGATGAAGAATCCTATTTTGAAAAAGTAGTGGAATTGACCTATTTACTATTACTGTGTTTACAATATTTTATTTGCATGACATTCATTTCTTTTGCATATCAAAACCCCATATTTTCATAGTTACTAGTTGTAATTGCATTAGGATAGATTTCTTATAAGAGTCAAATATTAAAAGTCAATTCCGTACTCGTTGGGATACGACTCAGGGTTAGCTTAACCTTATCTAGTTGGTTCACTACTAACTTGACAACACTGAAGTTGCTAGAGTTAAGTAATGTTAATTTGATCGCTTAACAACAACGATATCAATTAGTTACGATAAACTTTCCTAGTGAACGAGTTGGTTTAGTTGTGGGAACAAGTAACATTTATAAGAATATACATAGACTTTTTTTTTTCTTTTCTTTGTAATGGAATAAATATAAATTACTTTTGTAGTGACTAGTCAGGATGAATGAACTTTACATGGTCAATAATAGTAATTCAAGATCATCTTTACTTGAATAACAATGTACTCATTTAAATCCACAAGACAATGCCTCCACTACAAATTAATTTAACGAATGATAAAATAATATATATATATATATATATATATATATATATATATATATATAATATAAAAAAATTTATATATATATAGTTTTATACGGTATATATAATTTTTATATTACAAATATACATATATAATAAATTAAGCATCATAAATAATTATATAAAAAAGTTAGTAAGATTAGGATACTCCATTTGAAAAATAGTATGAATTAAGTAAGAGTAGGATTAAGATAGGGTTGGGAACACCTACTTAGTAATAAAAACATGTAATATATATATATATATATATATATATATATATATATATATATATATATATAAAGTTGTAGATATCTCTTCTTTCTTACCTCAGTTACTATTGTGAAGAACATGCCTAAAAAATTTTAACTACTCTGTGAATCATTTCATTAATGTTTTTCTCTCTTTTTTTTGGTTAAATTTGTTTTCGATCCCTCAACTTGCAGTGAAAATTGGAATTAGTCTCTCTTCAAAACTCGCCCAACTTAGTGCCCTAACTTTATAACTACGTCAATTTAGTCTTTTATCTAAATATTGTTAAGTTTATTTGATGTTTCAAATGCCTTTCATGATAGTTTCTTAGTTAACATTGAAGAAAAAAATGTGTCAAACGGTGTAAACAACTCAAATGTTATCATTAAATGCGTTTGAAACGTTAAATAAAGTTAACAAAGATTTGGTTGAAAGGACTAAATCCACGTAGTTCTAAAGTTGACGAACTAAATTAGGCAAAAGTTCCGAAGAGGGACTAATTCCAATTTTCACGTTGAGAGATCAAAAACATATTTAACCTCTTTTTTTTTCACTATTATCCTTTCTTATATTTATTCAACCTAAACTCATTCTTATCTATTTATTTCAGAGATTTATTTATATAATTGAAAGTTTATCTAATCATGTTAGAAAGTTTACGCTTCTTTTTTTCTTTATTATTCATACGTTTGTATATACAAATGTATTTATATATTTATATATTTCTATATATTTCTATATATATATATATATATATATATATAACCTTTAAGTATAATATTATTATTTAATTAGTTTTTCTTATATATTTATAGTATTTACGTGTTCATAATTTATTATAATAAATATATTATTAGTTCTAATAATATATATATATATATATATATATATATATATATATATATATATTAATATATAATATAGATACATAACAAAATGCTTATAAATAATGTAATAAATTGTTTATTGATAGTATAATTTGTGGATGTTACAATTTTTCCTTACTAATATAAATTTCATCCTTGAAATTTTATTTGTATTGACTAAAACGGTAACATCCTTGCTAGATATTATTTATTTAAATTTAAAAATACGAGAAATAATAGTATATCGCATTTATTATCCAAAATACCTTTTCATAGCGCGGGAAAAATTTAACTTTTATTGTAAATGTCAAAGTTTCAAAACCACATAAATCCGTATAGTGTTTACAAAATTTCAACACTAATAACTAGTCTCTTATTACAAGAAAAAAAATAAAATAAATCCATGAAAATTCCCTATCCTAGCCCCTCTCCAGCTCTAAGTATCCACGTGCTCACCTATATCCACATTTGCTCCTATGTAATGAGTTACATGATTATCGCCAAACACACACAGATAGGGTGTGTTCAAATAAAAAGAAATACAAGATACAATAAAGTAATGGTTTTAAACCCATAACTCTAATGAAAACCCAACCAGCAAACCCAACATTCACTTATTCCTCTGGACGCCTCTTGATTCTACACCCTTTGATGATTACATTGATTGATCCTTGTTGTCACGAGTGTCAACTCGTCCCTCCGACATTGATCGATCCTTGTTGTCACGAGTGTCAACTCGTCCCTCCGACTTCCTATAGTCCACACGTGGGAATAATCTTGTCACGATCATAATTTGCATCACCAAGTGGAGTTCCCCAATACGAATTACATTTTGTATTTGTCCCAAGACTACCAAACTCATCGGATAACACCGAGAAAGGCAGTCTTCCGGAACCCATTCGTACGAGCCACGTTCTCGCACACTCCACTGGACTTCCAAAACCACCAAGCTACAACCTCGAGTTGCCACGTGTTACCCCAATACAAACTACACTCGTAACTGGGCCCTAGCAAAGCATCACCTCCAGACCTCCATCAAAGTCGTGTAGAATCCTCCACGCAATCCAACTCTGCACCCAACACCGCCTGACACATCGCACGCGCCGCCTGATGCTATCTTATTCCAGACTGCCTGGTGGTCACCTCACGCCACCGAACGCCACATGCCTTCCAATACCTCTTCCAGACCACCTCCGCTTGGTGGAACCACCCCTGCCGCCACGCACCACACAATTCTAGTGGCCATTACTACTATTTTGGGTCCCTATCATCTGACGGCTCGTCCCGTGTCGCTAGGCACCATACTAGTAGCGCAAATGCTATTGGTTTTGGCATTTTTGGGCAGGTTCTATTGAACCTCAAGCACGCAATACGCATTACATAAGTCAATCTTAATTGCCCAGTCATAACCTTATGACTGGACCACAACTCAACATATTCAATTACCAAGTGTACCATAATCAAGATCGCCATTACTCAATTATTTAAGAGACTTACCATACATTTATTCTTTTACCAATTTGACACATACCACACTAATTTTCCAATCAATCATCCCAATTTGCAATTTATAACAATTTCCAAATCATTCAATATACGACATCACAGTCAAGGTAAACTTATCACTTTTACACTCTTGTAATTCCAATTACCACATAATCCTACTTAATTCAATTAATAAATGTGTGCCCTTTCCAACACCTCTGCCTAATTATATAGTAATATACACAAAATTTCCTAGAGAGTCCACCCCCAATAGCCCAACTCAAAACAAAATCAGAGGCCTCTCAACACCTGATGTGTTGCTTGGCAGAAGTTCCTGTACCGCCAGGCGATGCATACAAATTATATGTTCTGCCTAGATTTTCCTACACCTGCATGGACCTCAAGCCCTAACTCATTCATTCAACACATATTTTGGCATATCCGTAGCGTTCCATCTAAATCTTAGAGTTCATGTTCGTTCCAAATAAAAATCATTTTCCATGAAAACAATGCACCAATCACAACACAGACCACATGTACTCATCCCTAATCCCAACATGAACCCTAATTCACCAATCATGCAAAGATTCATACAATTATCACCAATTGATACAATCTCAGACATGTAAACACATAAACAATTTTATAATTTGATATAAAGACTCCAACCAAGCACCACCAACATCACAGAACTCAAGAAAACATAACAATTGGACAAGCCAACTCGCGTCATTATTCTATCCAGAATCATGCAATTCAATAAAAACACGTAAGATAGCTCCCATAACCTGGAAATCCCGCTAAAAAAATGATCTACTGATGTTCCTCTTTGCTCCAAAGTTGATCTCCCCCTCTTGAGACCTTCTCCCAATAATCAACACTCTCCTCACTCAACTTTTTAGGGTTCTGGACTCTCTTGGTTTTAGCTACACAAAATTGAGTGAATTTTCCTCACTTTTCAGCCCTAAAATTAATTAAATTAATTTTAAAACGAATTAAATTAATTCTCATATTTAATTTGGTCCTTAAAGCCTAATTAAGTCCAATTAACCTCTTTATCTGTGTTCAGATTCATGGAACCTATCTCTAGCTCTTCATCTCCTCAATTTGTCTCCAAGGCATAAAAAAATATGTTATGATTTTACTCTAGCTAAGGTTCGAACCCATAACCTCCCAATTACCAAGTACATGCACAACAATCAAGCCAATTCATGTTTCTTGGTAATTCATACTTATCTATGATTTTATCTTACTACTCTAATCTTAAGTAGACATGCAAAACAATAAAGTAATTAAATTAACAAAATTGGCATACACAAGACTTGAACCCAAGTCCTCTCAACATAATCAAGTACTCTCAACTATTTGAGTTAGTACTATTCAACGTCATAATTTCCAACATTAAATGCCATAAAGGTTCTCACTACCCACATTTATTAAATAATTAATTATTTAATTATTTAAATTTCTCGAGTCTTACAAAAATAAATGAGGATAAATTCCTCTTATTTTTTCTTCTAATTCCCATGTAGTATCTCCCGTAGTTTCATTCCAAATGACCTTCACTTGTGGAATTTGTTTGCCTCTCAATTCTTTGACCTTATTGTACATAATTTGTACAAGTATTGCGTTAAATGTAAGATTGACCTTTAATTGTACTATATAGGGTCTTATTATATGGGATGAGTTAAAAATATATTTTGTTAATTGAGACACATGAAAAACATTGTGAATGTTAGAAAGAAACGGAGGTAGACATATTTGGTAAGCAACATGACCTATTTTTCTATGAATTTCATAAAGACCAATAAATTGGGGAGTGTGTTTCTTTGATTTCATCACTCTACCAATTCTAGGTGTTGGTGTAACTTTCAAGAATACGTGATCACCTTCTAGAAATTCAAGAGGTTGTCTCTTTTTGTCAACATAACTTTTCTTTCTACTTTGAGTTGCTCTCAACTTGTCCTTAATAATTTTGATTTTCTCAATTATTTGTTGAATCATATCAAGACCTAAGATCGAACTTTCTCTAGTCTCAAACCAACACAAAGGTGTTCTACACTTTCTTCCATAATGCCTCATAGGGTGCCATGCCTATGTTAGAATGAAAACTATTGTTATAGGTGAACTCAATCAAAGGTAGACATCGATCCTAACTACTTGAATCTTCCAGCACACAAGCTCTCAACAAATCTTTCAAAGATTGGATGGTTCTTTTTGATTGTCCATCAGTTTGGGGATGATAAGCTGAACTAATATGGAGTCTAGTCCTTAAAGCTTGATGTAAACTTTTCCAAAACTTGGAAGTAAATCTAGGCTCCCTATAAGATATAATGCTTGTTGGAACTCCATGCAACCTTACAATTTCTCTTATGTACAATTCACTTAACTTCTCCAATGAATACCTAATGTTAAGTGGTAAGAAATGAGTAGACTTTGTTAACCTATCCACGATAACCCATACAAAATCAAATTTTTGAACGGTTCGTGTGGCAAGCCAACTACAAAATCCATTGCTATACTATCCCATTTCCATTCAGGTATATATAAAGATTGTAGCATTCCCGGGGGCTTTTGGTGTTCTACCTTAGATTTTTGACAAATCAGACATGCTGCTACATATTGTGCTCCTTTTTTCTTCATTTTGGGCCTCTAGAACATTTTTTTAAGATCTTGATACATTTTTATCATCCCCGGATGTATGCTTAATTTGCTTTTATGTGCTTCTTCTAGAATAATCTTTTTAATTTCCTTATTATTAGGCACGTGATAACTATTTCACAACAACCATTTCTCAACAAGTGTACTGGTACATAGTAGTATCAACAAGTGTCGTATCCACAAGGATTTAGCAAGTATATTGATAGTTTGATTTTTGGGTTTTTGGTTTGAGATAAAGAGTGCAAGTAAAAATAGATAGAAGTTATTAAATAGATTGAGTGAAGTAGTGGCTATGAATTGATTTCATTCATCTTTTTCTACTACACCACTACCATCTTGTTTACTTATTATGCAAATCATTCAATGTCCTAGGAGTACTCTTTCCATGTAGATCTAGGTAATCCTTGATACATTAGAACCTAAGGACTTCAAACCTAGTATGATTCCTCAACTTCTAGTAGAATGAATCCTTACTTTAATGTGCAAGACTCTTTCCTACAACATTCCCTTTGGCTACTTAAATAAGCACCAGTACAGGTATGATGATTTGATTGGATCACAATTTCATATCGATTTCCCAACTCAATCCAAACCAGTTAAATAGATGAGTGATCAAGTCATCATTAAGCGTATATTAAACCACACAAAAATGAATGAAAGCAAAGAAAAATACCCAAGAAGTAGAAGTGAATAGAATCAGAATTGATTACATCAAACCTGAACACGAGGGAGTCAACTACTCATAGAATATTATAATGCAATTCTAACAACATCTATACATAAGATCTACACTAAGATCATATCACTTATACCTTACAAACCATATTCTATCCTACTGCTACATTTTTTAGCCTCCACTCAATGCCTATAATGGAGAATCAAGGTCTTTATTTATAGAAATTTTTAGGTAGTGCTCAGTCCAACTTTTAGTGCTCAGCCATAGGGGTTACTTCACAAGTGAGTTTCCTTCTCACCTCAGCCCCTTGTTTTGGTGCTTAACACATGACCTTTCCCTCTTGGGAGGGTTTTCTTTGTTGCTCAATCCCATGGATTTGCTCTCTATGTTTCCTTGTAAAGAAATTTTTGTCACGAGGCTCAACTTCATTTGTTGTGCTCAGCCAGAAAGTTCAAATATGTTGTCCTATCTTTTCTACTTCCGTGGCTCAACTCTAGTACTATGGCTCAGCTGCATATTGCAAGTATTGAAATGGTTGAAATGCCAAGAGGGCGGGGGGGGGGGGGGTTGAATTGGCTAGTTAAAAGATATGTTGACTTTTAAAGGCTTAAAACAATTTTCAATTGAATCAAATCAACCACGAAGTAAGGATGCAAACATTCCTAGTTTGGAAACTTTCAATCGATCCAAAATAGTGATAGCCGATTGATTTCATGAAACAAATATAGTACTGATAGTGTAACATCCCAACCGGATATTACGGATTTAATAAAAAATAAAACAAAATATTACATCAGCATCATTTATGTAAAAACTCATTCATTAATAATGCCTCATTTCCCCAAACACAGGAAAAGTAAAAACTTCATTAAAACCACCAATAAGTCCATACATACAAAAGCGTGAGTTTAGTCAAGTAGGCCATAGGCCTTTACATCATATGTTAAAATAGAGTGACAAAAACATGAACATAAAAATCCCCATAAACAGCCCCTCTCCGCAGCTAAGCCTCACCAGCTCCACCTGCATCATCACATGCTCACGTGTACGATCATCGCTAAACACAAGCAGATAGGGTGAGCTAACAGTTAAAACATATAAAATATATATAACATATGCATATACATGTTAACCAATACAAATAGTATAACAACAACACAATTCTTCTTTATACTGCTTGGCCACAACCATATCAAGTATCTTTTCTCTTTCCACAGAATCTTCCTCTATTTCCATCACATGGCCACCACCATGTGCACTAATGCACTTAATGGAAGTCACGTTACCTTCCCTCCACATGGCCACCACCACGTATATTAAGTACATCAGGGACATCGTTCCATTTCTTTCACATGGCTACAACCATGTTAACAGTCTTCTACATCTCCTATTAGGTATCTTGAAGCGCCTTACTGCCACACCTATCGGCTACAACCGATAGAGCACGTGCGGAAACCATGCTACGGATCACACACCGTAACGCCAGGTGAAGTTCCCAAATACGAACATAGTCCGCAACGTTCCAGGACTACCAAACTCGTTAGTGACTCACTGAGGAGGGCAATCCATCTGGACCCATCCGTACTGGCCACAACCAGCACACTCCACCGGCACACTCGCCAACCCGAGCCACAACTTAAGGTTCCTCGTGTTCATCCGCTATCCCGAGCCACCACTCAAGGAAGTCATTCTGGGCCACAACCCATAGAATGCCACGTGCTTATCCTTATCCTGAGCCACAACTCAAAGATACGTTCCGGGCCACGACCCATGGAACTCCAGCAAGCTCGCCATCGAGATATCTTAGGAACATTGTAGATCCCCCATCATCACTCAAACTCCAATCAATCCAATATTGCAACCATTTTGCTTCTGAACTTATCATCCATCCACCTCTGGGCTTAAACATCCATCTCTCGCCTAAGCATTCCAGTTCATCTCGCTCAGGCTAGGTTACCTCGCCTGAGCGAGCATCATACATGAAACCAACCACGAACCCTCGCTTAAGCGAGTCACACTCGCCTGGGTGAGATCACGTTTCACCCAAGACTCTCCTCCCTCGCTTGAGCTGTGTGGTAAACCTCCATTAGAACGCTATTCGAATTCTCGCTTAGGCGAGAGGCTCTCGCCTGAGCGAGACACATCTTCGCCTAAACAACAAACACCGCCTGCGCGAGATGTACAACCAACACACTCGAGGCACGCACGGATTCTCGCCTGGGCGAGTCACCCTCGCCTAAGCGAGATGGTCTGTCGCCCAAGACCAATTCATCTCGCCTGAGCGAACTGCTCGAGCAGAGAGAGATTTATGAGTTCCTGCACGTCTCGCCTAGGCGAGCCTGACTCGCCTGAGCGAGAATTGCAGGTTTTGGCACTGATTCACGCATGCACCCACTATTCCAGAGACCCAAAATACGACTCACACTTACCAGTTCATTCAACACCAATTCATTAAACTTATGCACCTATTTGGACTCGAAATTATGCCCCAACAACAGAACTTTGCACCATTGTAATACATACAGTTCATAACCCCAAACTACACGTGCATTTTAGGCCAACATTCAATATAACAGTACCCAAACCCAAACCCTTAATTCCCTCAGATGTAAAACGACAATTCAGAACCCAATTCATCACAGATCATGCAAAACAACATCATAAGCATAGAAATTCGGCTTAGCTCCCCTAACATGAAATTTCCCCGCTTAAAGCTTGAAATTGAGGGATTCATTTGATCACCACAGACTGACCGTACCACCACTTCCTTTTGGTAAGGTAAAAAAAACGAGACTGTGATTAACTTTGGGTTTTATTTCAAAGGCCTTTAATTGATTATTTCTCAGCCCTAGCTACCTCTACCTCTTTTCTGCTTGGTCTTTACCACCCTTTCCTATTCAGCCCACAATTCATCTTTTAACAAAAAGAGTTAAATTTTGACTCACCCAGGTTCGATCCCATGACCTTCCCAATGCCAAATCAAATCTAAACCACCAGGCCAACTTATGTTTCTTGCTAACACACACAACTCAAGCATTATCTCATACAAAAACGTGGCCCAACATATTATTAGAACAATAAAAACAAATAACACACTATTGGCATACTTAAGACTCGAACCCAAGTCCTCTCACACAACCAAAGTACTCTCAACCACTTAAGCTAGTACTTTTCCACATCATACTTAACATAATTTAATGTCATAAATGCACTAGCCTCCCGCATTTATTAATTATTTAATTAATTAAATTCCGCGGGTCTTACAGATAGAATCAACATATTAAATAACAAAAATAGTCGACTAAAAAGCTGGAAAAATTGCAGAAATGCAAATTTGTGATTTAGGCCAGGAACAAAATGAAATATCAAATAACATTGATTCCAATGAATTATACAAACATGATCAAAGCTTCAAACTATGCTATATCACACAAGAATGTAAAAAAGTGGTCCAAATCAAAATTCTTTAAACTTTAAAGTGCAATACAAGTGAGGAGAGATAGAGACAAAAACAATGCACTAGATTTTTATACTGATTCACTCAAACTTGAGCTACATCAGTTGGTCAAGGCAACCTGAGCGTAATCTTTGCACTATTTCAAAAGATTTATAAAGTTTACAACACTACACTTTCAAAATATACAAAAAACACTACACAATGACTTTTGATTCACACAAGAATCATACCAACACAACAAGACACCTCTTGCAGACATGGAAAATCACCAAGCACAACTTAAAAATTTGAGAAAGACCAAACCTCAGTGGTAGCACAATCTTGCCTACCAAAGCCACCTTCACCAAGCTTCAAACACCAATCAAAAGATTCAAGAATGATCCAAGATCAATCTTCAACAACTGCACACTGTATTATCACGAAAGACAGAAAGTTCCACATATTCTATAAAATTTTCGCGCTAAAAAATGGTCTTCTTTCGCTCTCTACTGAAAAATATAGCTTTTCAAATCATCAATTTATTTCACTTAACATAAGTGAAATCAGTCCATTACAAAATAAATCAACTCATTGAATATGTACTAGTTAAGACTACTGCAACAAACATTTTAATCTATTAAAAAATCATTCAACAGATTAATAGACACCATTCAACCTGTTGAAAACATTTCAACAGATTAAAAGACACAAATAAGACCTTATACATCTAATTTATGCAAAATGATCTACAACAAGAATACAATTCTTCAAGCTTGTTTTCCCCATGAATAATCTAGATAGAGAGCACGCACACAAGGCTTGATCAACACATGAAAAATCAAATCTCCACATCTTCATCAATGTAAGCATGGTTCCAACATGTTCCAAGGCAATGACTTCATGTACCTTCATCAAATCTTCAAGCACCAAATCATCCAAGCTGTTTATGCTAACACATACTTGATATTTTCTATTATTTTTACTGCAAAACAACAAAATATCATTATAATTTTTATCATGTGATCTTAGTTTCCTAGAAGCATATTCCAATACCCTTCGATCTTGTATAAGAAAACATCATAATCCCATTTTTGAAACAAAATATCACAAAATGTCCAATAGGGTCAGGTAACGGTAAAACAGGGAAAACGATTAATCTTAGATTGAGTTCTTGAAAACTATTCTCACATTTTTCTGTCCACATAAATACTTGTCCCTTTTGGGTGAGTTGGGTTAAAGGCATGGTTTTTTTAGAAAATCCATTAATGAATCTCTCATAGTATCCCGCCAAACCAAGGGACCTCTGAATCTCAATCACTCCTTTTGGTGGTTCCTATTGTAAAATTATTTCTACTTTGGTTGGATCCATTGATACTCCTTCTTTGGAAATCACATGTCTTAAGAATTTCAGTTCTTCTAGCCAAAATTTACACTTAGACAATTTAGCATAGAATTGCTTCTCTTATCTTTAAGATAGTCTGAAGGTGTTTCTCATGTTCCTCAAAAGTCTTAGAATAAATAAGTATATCATTTATAAAAACAACTATAAAATAGTCTTAGTATGGATCAAAATTTCTATTCATATAAAACATAAATATTGTAGGAGCATTGGTCACTCCAAAAGGAATCACTTGATACTCATAATGATTATACCTAGTTTTAAATACAATTTTTTTTATGTCTTCTACTTTTACTCTAATCTGGTGATATCCTAACCTTAAATCTATCTTAGAAAATACAAAGGCTCATCTCAATTGGTCCATCAAATCATCTATTCTAGGAAGATGGTATTTATTTTTTACGGTAAACCTATTTAATTGACGTTAATATACACACAACGTAAAACTTCCATCTTTCTCCTTAACTAGCAAACTTGGGCTCCCCAAGGTGACACACTAGGAAAAATGAACTGCTTTTCAAGTAACTCTTCTAATTATTTCTTCAGTTATGCTAATTTAAAGGGTGACATCCTATATGGTGCTATAGATATTGGTCCAGTTCCAAGCATCAAATCTGTTGAAAATTCCATTTCTCTATTGGGTGGTAAACTAAGAATATCACTGGAAAATGCCTCAGGAAAATTCTGAACAACTGCTATTCTTTTCAAATCAACTCCTTGTTTATTTCCTTAGAAGATAATAACAAGTACCCTTGAATTTCATTTCTCAAGGAGCCACTTTCTAAGTTGGTAGGTGATTTTAAAAGATTTTTAGAGTTTGGAAATATTATTGATTTCTCAGCACAATTCAAAAAGACTTGATTGAAGATAACCATTTTATACCTAAGATCACATCTAATTGAGACAAAGGTTGACAGACTAAATTTACAAAGAATCTTCTATTTTCAATAAGTATGGGAGAATTTAAACATACTTTATTGGTAATTATAGATTTACTTGTGAGAGTTGAAACAACCAAAATAATGAGAAAAGAGATTGACAAGTTAAGGTATTGAGAACAATCATTGGAAATAAATGAGTGATTTGCACCTGAATCATACAGTGCATTTAAATTTTTACCCTTAATAAAACACACACCTTGAATCTGATTATGATTTTCAACTACCCTTAATAATATGATTATGATTTTCAACTACTTTTGCATTGAAATGTTGATTTTGTTGTCCACACTCAGTGGATATGTGATCATGTTTTCCATATTTGAAACAGATTGGTCCTATAAGATGATAATTTCTAGTATAATGACCTTGGCCACATTTGAAGAATTTATTCATGGGTTTGCTAGAATTTCCTGAAGAGGGTTGGCTGGGTCAAGATTTCCATTGAGGGCGATTATAAGGTTTTCCTTCAAAGTGAAGGTTTTTATTTATCTGAGGTCCAAAATATTTTGGTTTGTTGTTTTGGTTGTTCTCAAAATCTTCCGAAAACCAACACTTATGACTAAGAGTAGAAAAATCAGAAATTTCTAGTTACCCTACTGCTTTCCTCAATTAAGGCCTAAGTTCATTTTCAAACTTTATACATTTCATCCTTTTCTCTAGGTGATAAAAGAAAGTAGAGTATTTTTCTAATTCTTTATACTTGGAAGCATATTCCCCTATTGACATATTTCCTTGTTTTAATTGTATAAACTCTATTTCTTTTTGCTCTTCTCACATTATTTGGGAAATATTTTTCAAAAAATTTTGTCCTACATATTCCTAAATAATAATTATTCTCCCCATTTCGAGTAATCTCTTAGTACTATCCTACTAGTATTCAGCTTCTGCAATCAACATAAACATAACATAACTTACCTTTTGGTTGTCAATACAATTCATAACTCGAAATATTTTTTCCATTTCCTTAATCCATAATTCAACTTTGTTTGGGTCATATCCTCCAAACAATTGTAGGGGTTTGTTTCTCCTAAATTCAGCTAAACCTTGTGATTCAAGGGTTCCTTCAAGTCTTTGATTCCTTAATAGAGCAGCAACCATGTCTTTGATAACTTGCATTGCTTCAGGTAATTCATTGTTCCTCCTATTGTTTGCCATTTCAATTGTATGAGTTAGTAAGAAAAATATGACGAGCACATTTCACAGATCTCGCATGAAACATTGCTCTGATACCATCTAATGTGATGACCTACTATTTATTATTATTATTATTATTATTATTATTATTATTATTATTTTCTATAATATACTTATAGAATTTTGACACATAATTCTACAATAACATATAACATACTTAAAATACTCATATATTATTATTTAATTAGTTTTTTTTATATATTTATAATATTTATGTGTTCGTAATTTAATATAATAGATATATTATTATTTCTAATAATATATATATATATATATATATATA
>Ga0214542_1003052_pt1 | contig 34479 bp, 15 predicted proteins | sample CNSS1metaG_FD_160096 | JGI IMG/M metagenome (GOLD analysis project Ga0214542, IMG submission 160096) | Root nodule microbial communities from cowpea collected in UCLA plant growth center, Los Angeles, California, USA - CNSS1 | ecosystem: Host-associated > Plants > Roots > Nodule | place: USA...
TATATATATATATATATATATATATATATATATATATATATATATATATATATATATATATATATAAGAATATTTTTGTAAATTAAAGTTTAGTAGGTACAAATATCCACGGGTACGGATATTGTGATACCTGTACCTGCCCTGTTAACATACGGGTATCAAAAATACCCATACTCGCGGGTAACGGGTATCCATTTTTAATATCGTTTTCTACCCGTTGCAGGTTTTATCCGCAGATACCCGCTAGTACGAATTTTTTTGACATCCCTAAACATAATTATCTTTAATAATATATATATATATATATATATATATATATATATATATATATATTATAAAAGAAATAATTAATTTAAGTTTTGTATCATACTAATATGAATGATTTAAAAAATAATTTTGATATTAAAACAAAAGTGATAAACACGTCAAATTATTTAAATTTCGTCAATTAAAAATGAGATGGGTTGGATCGATTCATCACACTAAAATAAATAAAAATTCAATCTTGTTTTATTAATTGATGAAGCGATATATTAGATCATATTTAACAATTATTTTTAATTTTTTAATATATATATATATATATTAAAAGTATATTTAATCATATAAATATATTATTAAATTTTAATTTATTAATTAATGTCTCTAATAAGATAAATTAAAATAATTATTATATTTACGTGTCAAATTATTTTATTATAATTAATAATTAAAATTTAATTTGTAATTCAAACTATAATATTATTACTAATGTACATAATATATTATATAAAAGTTAATTTTTTAAATTATTTTCATTTTATTTTTAAATTTAAATAAAAATACTAGTCAACAAATCATCCTATTTTGTCCCCTCTTTGATACGATAGTTTGACATACCAGATGGGACGAACTAAAACATATTAAGTAATTGATAATTTCAATTTGATTCATCAATTTTAACAAGTTAGCATACTGACCCGTAAATTGTTATCACTTTGTCATCTAATAAAAAAAAACTTTTAGTAGATACCAAAATTCATAGAATTTTGTTTGAAACATGTCCCTATTTCAAAATGGGATAAAGAACGATAATTAATTATAGTTTTTATTTTGATATAATGATAGCAATTATCAAAAGTTGACTTGATATATCTCATGAAAATAACTATAGTGCCGCCCACTCTAATCACATGCTTTTCCTAGGCGACTCTTACCTAATTCATTTTTCTATTGTCTCAAACCATTGTCCTTTTCACAATCAACTCTTAATCAAATTTCAATTTCAATTTCAATTCTTGTTCTAAAATCTACCCTACCCTAATATAAAATTCACGATGCCACCATAAAAAACTTTAATAAAGTACAGTGTATTTAGCTGTACATCCAAAAAGATTGACGTAAGTCCTGCGGGGCAAATGGTATTACTTCTTGTGTAACTTTTATGAATTAGACCTAAATTTCTATATCCCAAAATCATGAAGGGAGTCAAATCACTTTAATATTACTATAGAATAAATTATTATTTTGATATGTGTGAATATAAATGGGTGTATATAAGTAAAACTTTTTATATACCGCTTTCTTCTATTTTTATTTTATGTAAAAATGTGAGATTAGCAGTAATGTTTAAGGTTTTGTTATTCCTAATTTTTAGATTATAGAATATTTTGTAATTTTGAATATAGTTTGATGCTATTTAAAAATAAACTAAGCAATTATAAATTCATTTGTTCTTCTTAATTTTATATTATAGAATATTTTGTAATTATAAGTAAGAATTATTGTTAAAATATTTTTATCACAATTTATCGCGGGAATAATAATAGTGAAATGCATCAAGTCATTTTTTTTTACATGGTATTGGCCTAAAGCACGATCTTCTTTTTCTTTCTTGAGGCTTTCCTAGTTTCACAGTTCTTCTTCTTGGTTTTGCGATGTCCATGGCCTCGCTCATCGTTCTTGTTCATGATCTCGATTCGTGGTTCTGCTTCATAGTTTTCGTTTGTCGTTTTATTCGTGGTTTCGAGCACTGCTCGTTGTTGCGGTTCTGTTCGTACTTCTAGTCGTGGTTTCAGGCTTCTTGTTTTATACTCTAACAACATTGTTGCTCATTCTTTTGGCACTCACCATGACTACTCCAAAGAAAGACAATTCTTGTGTTCGCTTCATCGACAATAATTACTTTGCTTGGGAACTTCAATTGAAGACGCATGTCAAAAGGAAAGGATTATGGGATCACTTTGATGGAAAAATGCAACCACCCAAGGAAGAAGTTGCCTTCGCTACATGGGAGGCAAAAGATACTCAAATTATTTCTTGATCCTTAATACTATGATCAATAATTTACGCTCTTTTACAACTGATCAACAAATGTAGGATTATTTGAAACACATTTTCGACCAAGATAATAAAGCCAAACGTTTTCAGTTGAAATGGGAGATAACAAATTACAACTAAGGTATTTTTCTGAATTTATAGGATAAAACTCTCTGCCATTTTATATGTTGTTGTTCCCCAAGCTTCACTCGACTATTCAAGAAGTCTACAACACTAGCAAGCATAATCAATTTTTCATGAAACTTCCTTCCGAGTTTGAGGCTATCAGAAGTCCTTTGTTGAATAGGAGTCTAGTCCCATCTTTGGATACATGTGTTGGTGAACTTCTTATCCAAGGATCCATGACTCATGATGCTACTATTTCTGAACTTGCTCCGATTGCATATGTTGCCCACAATAAAAGTAAAGGTCGTGATATGTGACGAGTCCAATGCTTTTCTTGCAAAAAATTTGGTCATATTGCTCATAATTGTCATAAGAAGATTTGCAATTATTGTAAGCAATAAGGTCATATCATTGTTTATTGTCCCACACATCCTCTATCACCAATACAAGCATTTCATGCCACTACCAATGCAACCACTTGTCCTCCTACCCAATGTCCATGTAATGGTGGTGTTCTTCAAATGATTCAACAAATGGTACTTTTCGTTCTTTCATCCTTGGGTATTCATGGTAAGTCCTCTAGTGTTTCTCACTCATGGTTCCTTGATTCTTATGCATCCAATCACATGACGAGTTTCTCTCAAAATTTGCATAATGTACATTCTTATAATGGTACTCAAAAAAATACAAATTGTTGATGCAAATACTCTTTCTATCACTAATTATGGTGACATAAACTCTAATGTTTGGAATGTGCTTGTCTCACATGGACTTGCTTTCAATTTGTTGTATGTTGGTCAATTAGTGGACAATAATTGTGATGTTAAATTTTCTCGGGATGGTTGTCTTTTGCAGAAGCAAGTATCGGGGGAGGTGATCGCGAAGGGGCCTAAAATGGGACAATTGTTTCCACTCCAATTTATTTATAATCATTTGTCTTTTGCTTGTAATAATGTTTTGAATCTCTATGAGGTTTGGCATAGAAAACTGGGTCATCCAAATTCTACTGTTTTGTTTCACTTATTTAAAGCTAGTTTGTTGAGAAATAAAAATGTTCTTCTTGGTGATTCCATTTTATGTGTGTGACTTGGGTTTTACTCTTTTTATGTGTTGTCCACTCTTATTTGTTTTGAATCAATTCATTCTTCTCTTCTCTAGAACCTTGGAAAGGAATCTTCACATCTAGATAGTTTGCTATCTTAATGTCCAGTGGGAATTTTCTTGGTTTTCTTAACCAATCATCACCATATTTATTAATCTTCTAAAAGGAACAAGATAATCCTACATCATATTGTTTTGTTTCACTTATTTAAAACTAGTTTGTTGAGAAATAAAAATGTTCTTCTTGGTACACCTCTTTCTTGTTTTGTTTGCAAAATGATTAAAAGTAAAACTCTACCTTTTCCAACTAGTGCTCATCATGCTTTGAAATAAATCATAGTAATGCTTGGAGTATGTCTCATGTTGCTTCTCACACTTGTTATTAATATTTTGTCATATTTATTGATGATTGTAGTCGCTTTACTTGAATATATTTTATTCACTCTAAGTCTGAAGTGTTTTCCATGTTTAAGAAATTCATGACATATGTTGAGACTTAGTTCCAAATCAAAATTCAAATTTTTTGCTCAGATTCTACCAGTGAATACATATCTCATGAGTTTCAGAAATACCTTTAACAAAACGGTATTGTATTTCAACGTTCTTGTCCTAATAATCCTCAACAAAATGACATTGTTGAACGGAAAAATTGTCACTTGCTTGATGTGACCCACACATTGCTTCAAGCTTCTGATCCATCCAAATTTTGGGTGGAAGCTCTACCTATTACTCAGTTGTTAATAAATCACATTCCTTCTACGGTAATTGATTTTGACTCTCTTTTTTTCATCTTTTTAAACTCATCTTGATTATATTATTTTACATACTTGTGTGTTTTGTTCATTTACATACTTATATCAAGATAATAGTTGATGATATATTTATCAGTTGTTTGAATCTATTTTAAAAAGGTTTTTAAGATATTTTATGAAAAAAATCAATTTATATTAAAAAAGTTAGTTTATTTTATTTAAAAATTAACTATATATTTTTATGCGATAAATACACATTCAGTCAATACTTAATTAAGTTATTTATCCAAACACACTCCTAATTAACTTTGAGAGGAAAACTTTATAGAAGGGAGATGGTGCATTTGTTTGAAATGAGAAGGAGGAAGGTAAACATTTTCCATTATTGCTTCCATGAATGAAAGAGAAATAATTCAAATTAAAATCAATTGTTTCAACAAAAATATGAAAACTGAAAAGCATGTTTATAATCGTCTTCTCGAATTTGCGAAGAGTTGTGAGTTGAATTTTTGTAAAGGAAACATTACTTCCGCATCCATCATCTTTCTCAATATTGCTATCCTAATTAATTATTATTTTTGAACATTTTTCAAGCATTTATTTCGAAGATAAGACACAAAAAATATTTGACAAATTTCTCTACGTAGTAAATGTGCACAAAATTCAATTGTATAAAACACTACATATGTCATTAAGGGTAATATAATCAATTGAATTAAATGCATGATGTCTTCAAAATATTTAATGAGAATGAGATGTTTTTTTTTAAATAGGACAGAAAAAAGAAGTAATTTTTAATACGGCTAACGTATGCAAAAGTATCATGATAAAATTAGGGAATCTCAAAAAGTTACACATCATACAATATATATATATATATATATATATATATATATATATATATATATATATATATATATATATATATAAAATAAAATTATATAAGAAAACAAATTCATGAGGTGACTAATATCATTTGCTTCATATATGATATTCTTTTAGTCTCATAATTGAGAGGATAAAAATACACATTTCAATGTTTATTAATAAATTATTATAAAAATATACTTTGGATACCTTTATAATCGCAAAAGTTATGTTTTCATGTTTTAAGTAGTTTTCATTCTCACAAAAAGGAGGTTGAGTATCTCATTTTTTTTATCAGCAAAGAATGGATATAATTAAGAAAGAGCACTTAAAAGGGTGCTCTAACTTTTATACAAAATAACCTTGTACATATTGATGCTCTAGCTTGACATCATAGGACCATCAAAACAAAAAGCTAGAACAATAGCATAACCGTGAACAAAAACTATGGAATAGACTTGTGGATCCAAACACAGAGATCTAACAGATTCTGCATAATAGAGTTAATCCACCTCCTTTGAATTTCTATCCCAATCCCTTCTATTACAACAAAATTACACTGTGTCAATTTCCTAACTCTACCACTCTACCAAGGTTATCAGTCAAGAGTATCGGCCTGCTTCCATAAACACTACTTCATTGTGTTTTGCTTGCTACAGAACAGAACAGGCGTAATGGAGGTCTGCATAATATGCTGCATCATAAAATAGTTGTGAACATAGTGGAGGGAGATCTTTGCCGCTGGTAGTGTGTCCTTTTAATCCTCCAGCAATAGTGTCCAAGTTATCCCAGATGCCTTCGGCTTCACATGTAACTATAATATGTTTTGAACCTTGCTTTGTGTTCCCTTGTACACAGTCACCAACACAATACAATTCCATTTAGCTTTTGAACACCTGCAGTTTGATACCTATCACATTGAAACACACAACATTACCGTATCACATGGATTTTAAGCATGTAAATGGGGATAAATTCCAATCACTATAAGAGAACGTTATAGTAGGAATCTTATATTTCATCCATACCCAAACTACCATTTGAGCATGACTAAAAATTTCTATAGGGTCCACTTTCTTTTGTTTAAAGATTACCCCATTCCTATAGTTCCAAATTTTCCCTAAAGTATCTCATTATTTAATGTGAATGAAAGTTATTATCTACATTAACTACATATTTTTACTATATTTTTCTCTCTTTTTTCATTTTTTAATTAAATAATTTAATTTGGTTTTCTAAAATTACTTGATACCAAAGCATGCCTTTCGAAAAAACTCTAGAGGGTATAATATTTTTGGAAACATGTAAAACAAACATTCCTTTAATAACGTTTACGTTTCGAGAGGAAGTTTACTTTATGCTTATTATGGGAAAACTTTGCACCTCTCATAGGATTGTTTTGAGGTATCATGGTGGTGGAGATTTTAGATACACTATCAACTATTTTTATTTATTTTTTGAATGAACACGATATTTCTAGGTCGGAAGCTAATTTCTTGAGATACCGAAATTCATTGAAGGAATTAACATATTTTAATAGCATGTATAAATCAAGGATTGAACACTTAACACATACTTAAGAAATATCTCAATCACAATAAACCATGAAATTAAAAAACTAGTCTCTCTATCTTAAAATAACAGCAACTTTAATTTCTTTTAAAATAAAATAAAATAAAATAAATAATATTATTAATTTTTCATAATTTACCTAAAGTATTGATAGAATGTTATATATATTGAAAAAGTTATAATAATATTACTCAAACTAACCGAATAACATACAACAATGAGTTAAGAGTATTGATTATGACAACATAATCTTGAAGAGAGAGGCAACGAATATGGTTGATCCTCCCAATGCATGAATCCTGTGAATAAAGTATAAAATCCTTAAATTTTTTAAACATTTTCTGTGACAAAGCTCATGAATTTTTTCTACAACAGTATTGATGTGTTTTGAAATGTTATTTGACTTTTTCATGAATTGAGAGTGTTGTTTTACATATATTTATTCCATTCATATGTCGAATAGTCAAAATGGTGCCCCCCTCTTGTTGACTTTCCAACATGATCTGGCAATGAAACCTCACAGGGTTTCAAAAATTCCCATGTCACTGCCTTTTCACCATGAATAGGGTTAATTAACCATCATGATGGTGTATGCATGTGTAGTGAGGACCACCCCATCATCATGCACATGCATCACCCTCACCCTAGAAAAATCAACATGTCTTGTAGTGTGGTTCATAAACTTGTCAGCATTGGGACCTCTTTTTTTCTCTTTACGGATTCATAATGATCTCATAATCGAAATGTTTGACTTGACTCCACTTCCCAAAACATTCAACACCAACAAAGAAACCAAATAATATCTCAAAACTCTATATAAATATGTGGGGAAGACGAGAATTCATCAGTTTTATGACAAGTTCTTTGGCTTCTGCTTCCAGAGAAACAAACTTTATCAGTAGTAGAGAAGAGAGAGATGAATGCTAAAGTACAAGACTCTGATGATACCAAAAAGGGTGAAGAAGTCGTGCTTCCTGGCTTTAGATTTCACCCTACAGATGAAGAACTTGTTGGGTTTTATCTGCAGAGAAAGGTGGAAAAAAAGCCTCTCAAAATTGAACTCATCAAACAGGTCGATATCTACAAATATGATCCATGGGATCTTCCAAGTAAGATCTGCTTCCACTATGAGTTTGTAAGTACTTCATTTGTGTGCTGAATTTTTATGAGATGCTTGTTTTCAAATAATTAAGGAGTTGAGTCTTGTATGAGGAAGAAAACAAGTTGATGTTATATATATTGAATCAAACTGAGATTTATAAAGTGTTTTGGCTGAAGAAAGCTAAATGAAAGTGCTTCTAATGTTGTTTGATTATACTTTTTCTTAAGAAATATCTGCTTTGTCTTTTTTCTTTAAAGACCATCTGAAAAAAAAAAGTGTTTCTTGATATATAAGTTTTCCTAACCTTCTATAGATCCAATCTTAATTATCATGTCGGTTATAAGAAAGGAAAACTGCACTCAGTTAGTTCATAAAGTTCTGTTCCTATTTCGATGTTTCTGAAACTTTTCATGCTATTATGTTAGGAAAAGAAGATGAAACCTTTTAAAAGAATGATTATCATACATGGTTGCAATTTTCTGTCCATATGAAGCCCTACTTTCAGTTTTCATGGTTTATGATGATGTCCTATACTTTAATCTGTGTCATCTGTATCCAACATTTGAAGGTATTTTACGATACCTTTTTAACAAATTATCTAATATATAAATCAATATTTACAAGATTTAATACATTTAATTTTATTTCGGAGTCACACAACAACAAGAATCATATATTTATAATTTTTTAAGAGTATTTGTACATATTTTAATACATATATTTTGTATTGTATTCTTTTATTTTCAAATTAAACATACATGCACTGGCAGAATTTGGACAAAAAATTTGGGGGTGCCAAATTATATTTTTTATTTTTTTAGTTAAGAAAAAACTCTTTATTCTCTATTCATTTCTTCTATTTAAAACAAGCACACATAATAGTAGAATTCAGAAAAATATGATTATCATTCATTATTATATCATGATACCAAATCATGAATACCATTTTAGATAAACCCTTCGTACCTCATCAATCTGATTTGGTGAGTATTGTGAAATTTGATGACACTTTTTCCGAATCGCGTTCTAATGAATTTTTAAATTCATTATATGTAACTCTAGAAACTTTAGAAATTTGTTTTTTATTGTCTTGAATTCTTGGTTCTCCCTAAATCTCTCAAGTTTAGCTAACGTAGATGCAATTTTTTTACATGTTTATCACAAACTTTCCTCCTTCAAAAAAAGAATTAATTCTTTTACTATTTATCATAATTATTCTAATATAAATTTATCATCTCTCCTATATAAATTCAAAACTTTACAAAATTTACCATAGGTAGGAAAACACAAAATCCTTAAATTTCATAATTAAGGGTTATATTCTAACCTCCGTTTTCTAATCTATCTTTTTGTAATTTTTTCTTCTCACACACTTTCATAATAACTTACATGGTAGAAAAATTTTATAACAAAAACAAAACCCTAATCTCTTTTATAAATCAATATTTCCATTACATTTTTTATTTTATTTTTTATTATTATTTTCCATAATATAAACTTAATATAAATAATATATAATTATAATTTAAAAAATATATATAAATATATATTACAAAAATTCCAAAAAATTTTGGGGGAGCCGTGGCTCCCCCTTCCCTTTAAAGGTCCGCCGGTGCATACATGATACATAAGAAAAAATGTTGTTTGATACAATTTGACAACTTGTATAAAAGTAAAATAATATTAACAAAAGTTAACTTTTATATTTTTAGAAGAAAGAGAAAGTAAATAGTAGTGAAAGGTAGTGTCAAATGATAGTAAAAAAAATAGTAGTGTAAAAATTACATAAATATGTATTGAGTTGATGATTTGATAATGATGATTTTGTTGTGGGAATTGATGCATGAAGAGGTGAATTCAATTGGGGAGAAAGAATGGTACTTTTTCTGCATAAGAGGGAGGAAGTACAGGAACAGTGTGAGGCCAAACAGGGTAACAAGGTCAGGGTTTTGGAAAGCCACAGGAATAGATAAGTCGATATACTGCGTGAAGGAACCCCATGAATGCATTGGCCTCAAGAAGTCTTTGGTGTACTATCGTGGAAGTGCTGGAAAAGGCACCAAAACTGATTGGATGATGCATGAGTTTCGTCTTCCACCCAACATTGCTAATGTTACCAATAACCTTCATGAAGCTGTAAGTCTTTTTCTTTATACTCTCATACATCATTTTATACTTCTTCTTCCTTACTTTACCTTTAATGCTATGTTTTAATTCCATCAGATACACAAATTTTTAAACAACATAGTATATGCAAATTACATAGAAATTTTCTTTAGTATTCTCATTATAGCTGTAATGTACTAATTCAATCTTATATTATTAAAGTGAGAAACCAACAATAATTATTTTAAATATTACACACTTAAAGGGGTAAACTTCCAACCATAAATGTTTAATTATTCTTGATATGTAGCACAATCAAATCCATTTTACGAGGAGACAAAATATAAACCATATAGTTTCTTAATTTTTGTTTTCATTTACAAGATGATTTGACTTGTTAGAAATCATTGGATACGTGTTGTATAGATAGATAGATGGAAACAATTGACCTCCATATGTGTAGTCAAATAGAGAGTTTGTATTTTCTCTCATTTTTTCTTCTTCTTCTACAATTACGATAACGTGTGAATGAAGTCAAAGTTTCTATTTCATTTTTCATATTGATTGAACTAGTCTATTTATTCAACTAATATTATAAGATGTGATATTTTCCTACAGTTTATCATTTTAAAATCACGTTAACTTCATTATAATAACATTTAGTCAAATAAATTTTCACATTGTAATTAATTATAATTAATTAATTAATAGTAGCATGAAAATAATTTATGCTAATAGATGTATACAATTAAAAATATTTTTTCATTTTATGGTGGTCTTACAGTGGATTGCAACACTACTTACACTCCCATAATAACTTTTTTTTTTGTTGATATCAAAAGTCTGGATTCAACAAATTTATTTCCTATAATCATGAATCGAATCTGATGACTAAGAACCAGATATTTAACCAGTTACTGTTTAATCTCCTAATTGCATTCCTATAACATCATTCTGAACACATTAAAATGAAACAAATTTTAGTTGTAAGAATAGGCGTTGAGCCATTCAACCATTAATTGGCAAAAAGAAAAAGAGTAAATAAAAAAAATATTATTCCATATTCAGCAATTCTCCTTTCCTACATAATTTTTTTTAACATGTGATTCGTGTAAAGTTTTTATTGTTGGTGTTCTGTGTATAACATTTTACTGTGTCATGATTTGAATGGATCAGTTAAAATTAAATGCATAGTGGCGAGGACCACTTAATTTAGTTTGGTTTTGTAGAACAGTTAGGTTTTTTCAAAGATATTGCATTCAAAATTAATTTTCTTGTCTTGGTATTTAAGGTTAGATGGAAATAAATTAGATGATATGAAGGTCTATGAACCCATTTTCAATAGGTCTAACTTAACTTAATGATTACGTTATACTAAAACATTGTTTGATTCAGTTAGGTTTTATACAGAGTAGGAAGTGAAAGCTATTTCCAGTAAAAAACAAAATTTTAATTTTAAGAGCTTTTTTAAAAAAAATAATAATTATACTTGGTTTGCATTCTTCTTTAACGAAAATGAAAATAATAGAAAAAGAAATTAAATAAACCCTACTTTATATTTTAGGTTATCCAGAAATATATTTGTACTGTAATTAAAATATCTACTATAACTATTGCAGTCGTGATAATGTATAACCCATTAAGTGTAAAACATTTTTCACTAATTTTCATTGATATTGTATATTACTGTTTTAAATTACTTTTTATTTAATATAAAGTGTATTTTTCTTTTACAATTTTTGTGCAATGTACAAAAACTAAGAGAAATAGGAACTTTTGTGGTGGTTGCTTCCCCTATACTTTAGGGGTCCCTTCCCTTGTGATTCTCAAAGTGAAATTAATTAATTTCATTTATTTGTTGGATGGTCCCACCATGTAATGAACTTTATGGGTATGGCCAAGTCAACCCTTTTGAACACTGACATTTTGGTTGAATGTTACTTTCATGATATATACATAACACATGCAATTCCGCTTTAATTAATTACTTAATCGTATTTTTAAGCATGACCCAGTCCCTTGGAATCAGTCTTCAACTTTTCTTTCACAGAAAAAGAAAAAAACAAATTCTGTCTATTTTTTTAAAGACATAAACCTACACCTATATTTTTTTTTCTTATACACATTGAATAAGTGAGATCTAACAAAATTTGAAAATTGTTAGAATGAGACAAATATATACACAAAATTTTGGTACCACAATAAAATCTCAATGGAGGAGATATCTATACCCCTATATTTTCCACTCTACAAACAACCATTAAGCTGTTTTTTTTTTCTTTTTAAATATTAAATATTCTATTTTTAAAGACAAAAACCTACCCTATATTTTTTTTTTCCTTATGCACATCAAATAAGTGAGGTCTAACAGAATTTATCAATATTTTGGTACCATAACAAAATTCGAAGGAAGATATCTATATCTATATCTATTATCTATATATATATATATATATATATATATATATATATATATATATATATATATATATATATATTTTATTTTTTTTTTTTTTTTTTATATATATATATATATATATAATATATATATATATATATATATATATATATATATATATATATATATATATATAAGCAAGCATTAAATTGTTTTTTTTAAGTTCAAGATATTAATGAATCTTTTAATCAATTATATTCTTTCTTCTTACTTAGATTTTAGTTAATCTATAAATATATAAGTGTTGTAATATAAAAACAAAAAATTTTAAAAAATCGTATTATAATAAAAATTCAGTGCATTGTGCATTCCTAGATAATTCCAAAAGATTCTTAAAATATAATAAAAAAAGAGAGAAATAATTGCCAGAACCATAATTTTATTTAATGATTTCTTCATTTCGAGGAGAAAAAGAGAGAAATAAAAAAAAAGAAAAAAAAATATTAAAAGATGTCATAAAAAAAAGATGAAAGTAAAGATGTTTCAGTCATCATTTACTCTCATATAACACTACTCTTCATGTTGATATTGATATAAATATAAAATTATAGTTGGTGATGAAGAAAAAACCCTAAAGTGTTTGATGAATGTGTTTTGCAGGAGGTGTGGACACTGTGCAGGATATTCAAACGCATCCCATCTTTCAAAAAGTACACTCCAAATTTGAAAGACACAAAAAGCAACACTGTGAATTCGAATACAAGCACCATAGATTCTGACAATTGCAAGCCATATTTGATCTGCAGAGACACTGAGATGATGCAACAACTGAAGCCAGTTTTCGGACAGGTCGATGAAAAGAAACACTTGTATCTTCAACCTCCATCTTCAACCCCTTACCCAACATTTTGGAACCACAATGTTGAAGACTATACATTTGCCAATGAGAATTGGGATGATCTCAGATCTGTGGTTCAGTTCGCCATTCACCCTTCCTCAGTCTTTGATTGTACAGAAACACATTTTCCACCCTACTTTTCTTAGCTTCCACTCACTCATCATCACTTTCGTATATATATATATATATATATATATAATATATATATATTGTATGGACATATAGTTGTCATTATTCTCACAGTTTTTTAATTTCTTGAATATATATAAACATATATGTATGTTGTTGTTGAACTTTGCTGGTTTTACTGTGTTTTGTTGTAAAACCTGATTGACTTGTACCTTGTGAATTATATCCCCTTTCCGGTGATTGAGCTAATAAATACGTTATTCCTTGATTTATCAATCTTGTTTACTTGGCTATATTAATCTTTGAAGGATAGGCGTGATGATAATTAATTCATTACAAATTGTGTTTTTCTTCTATGATTTTCAAGCATTTATTAGGATGAGTGAATGATGATTTAATCTTTATATCAATACTTAAAATTAACTTCTAAACATTAGCCTTTGTTAAACTTTGATATTATTAGAGTTAGTTGATTTGATTCTACATCACGCAAAAGATTAGTTTAAAAAAAGATTAAAATAATATTTTTTTTTAACAAATAAATATTTGTATAGTATTAAATTGGAGAGTTTGTCCTAATAGAGTTTTTTTAATGGTGGACGATAATAAAGTTGGTATAGCCAAAACAAATAAAGCCAGTATAATGTTGAACACTAATAGAGTCAATTTACTGACAGAGTTCACTTAATGTGAGACGTACGTTAATAAAGTCGGTTAAACTTTAAGACAACACAAAAGTTTAATTTCAAGAATAAAGTTAAAAAGATATCAAATTATTTTTTTTAATAAATAAATATTTTTTTTAGTGTGAAATTAGCACCGGAGAAGTTGACACTAATATTTTTATTTATTTAAGTTACCATCTACTTAGCTAATACCAAATTACTTTTAATTTAAAGGAACATATTTAATCTTCTCATTCACACTTTTCTCTCTTACGTTCTATTTAATCTTATCACACTCATATTTTTCATTCACATTCATAAATCTCCTCACACTCATCTCCTTCACCCACACCTCCTTCACCCACATTCAGTGGCAGATCTTGAAAAAAAAATGTTGGAAGGGATAAAGTAATATAATTTTGAAATTATTAGATTTGATCAATAGTATAATGCTTCAAAAAATGGCTTCTTTACTAAACAATTTGATCAATTGTATAATACTTTAAAATATGTGAAGAAATAGAATCTATATTGTTTTAATGAATAGTTTCTTTTTTTATCATTTTTAAACAATGAAATTATTCTTTTATTCTCTATCAATATTTTTTTTTTGTAAATAATATTAAAAAATAATTTATCATAATTTAATAAAAAATTGAGGACACGTAATTATTAAAAGAAAAATATGTTATAGTCAAGTCACAACTAAAAATCGATTATGAAACACAAAGAAAATATATGTGAGTGAGAGATTATTACAATTTATGAAAAAACTAAAAAGACAATAAGAAGGAAATAATTTTTTCTTAATAAATATTTGGTTTAATTACTCTTTTAATTCATGTTTTCGTTTAAAAATGTTAAATTGGTCCTCCAATTTTTTAGTCTTAATTTGGTCTTAATTTTTTGAAAAACTAATGCAATTTGATCTTTTACGATAAATTTCTTGAAACGGAGCAATGATTCTTTCATTAAAATTGAAACTCTTAATATGAATGGTTGACTTTGTTGATGTAATTAATATAATCCTAGTGTCAATTTTTTGACAAAAACAAGGAGCAAAAGAGAAATTAAACCTAAATATTTTTATTCTTTATTATCTATTAACATTAAATGTTGTGCTTTATAAAAAATAAACAAATATACAATTTAATTTTCATCAATTCTTAAAATATACTACCTACAATTTAAAAAATTTAATAAATTTCCAATATATATATATATATATATATATATTATAATTAAAAAAATTTCAAAATTTTGGACGGGTCATGGTCCCTCCCTGACCCCAAGAACATCCGCCCTTGTTCAAATTCATCTCTTTCATCCACATTCATTTTTTTCTTCCACACATATTTCCTTCATTCGCATTTTTTTTGTATCTCCTTCAGTCACATTCATCTACCCATGTCCTCCTCTCTTTCATTCACACTCATCTCTTTCATACATTATAATTTTTTTTTTCATTTATGTTTAATTTTTGTTGAACATGGAGGTGTTGTACGAAGCATCATTAAAGTACAAAGCGAGTAGATAAGAGAACGACGTTACAATAACATTCTTTTGGACCCAAACATAAACAATTCTCAAGGAGGATTTTATGATAAATACAAGGTGAAAAAAAGACGAAGAAGAAGAGAACCTCATCCAACAACTAGTCATGTGTGTTCAACAATTCATTACTCCAACAACGTCCCTAACAGTGACTTTGAGGGGAACCTGGTGTTCGATCAACCAAATAACATGTAGCTAATCAAAATCCTATCATAGGACAACACACAAAACAATACAAAACACACTAAATTTGAAAATATAACAAAATAAAAGCTAGAAAAGAGTTGATTTATTAATGACAATAAACACACAAAAATAAGTAGAAATGAATGTTATCAGTTAATTACTTTTATACATTCTAACACAAGAAAAGAATAACAATGAATGTTTCCAGCCTCCATAATGAACCTCTGCCTTCTCTCCTTTTAGATTAAGTTTCATCTCTCCCTCAAAAGGGGATGTTTATTCCTCAAAAGGGTTGGAGTGTAACATCTCGATCGAATATTACTAGTTTAAATAATAAAAGAAATAAATATGAATAATACCTCATTTATTATAACTCTATTTCCCAAAAACGTGGGAAAATTAAAACATTTAATAGAACATCAATTATTCAAAAATCCTCCAAAATATAAAATCAAATACATAGTTCAAGTTGGATAACATCATTGATTACAAATTCCTTAAATTTCATAAAGTAGTACTAAAACTCTATAGAAAAATCCCCATGATAGCCCACGCTTCGACTCTATGCCTTACCAAGTCCACTTGCAACATCATGTGCTCTACGTCTTTAAATGAATACCTCAAGATACACTTGTTGCCACACCTACAAGCCACAACTTGTAGAACATGTGCGGGAAACCTGTTGCGGACCACACTCCATAATGCCATGTGGAGTTCCCAATACGAACGTAGTTCGTATTGTCCCAAGACTACCAAACTCGTCGGCAAATACCGAGGAGGACAATCTTCTGGACCCATTCGTATGAGCCACAACTCGCACACTCACATTGGTAACACTCGCCAATCCAAGCCACAACTCAAGGATTCCTCGTGTTCATCTGCCATCCCGAGCCACAACTCAAGAGATGTCATTCCGAGCCACAACTCAAAGAATGCCACGTGTTTAACCCTTATTCTGAGCCACAACTCAAGGGATACGTTCCGAGCAACAACTTAAGAAAAACTCCAACAAGTCGATCTTTAAGGTATCACCAAAGCTTGGTAGACTACGCAATCCAAAGCCAACAAATCACAAGTCATGTCTCTATATTATAGCCTGGCACTGCTCCAGAGCTGCAAGGCGAAACTCCGTTATAGACTGCCTGGCGAAACACATCTACTGCCAAGCGCCAAGCGCCTCTGATGTCATTGACTTTATAGGTATAGCCTGGCGGGACGATCTGTACCACCAGGCGCCCCTCGTTCTAGTACCTCTCTAATTTGGCAACTATTGCCTGGCGGTCAAACACCACTGCCAGACGCTGCATCAGTACTTGCGCAATACTGGTTTTTAGGCACCCAGAACAGATTACACTTCCCAATCAAGGCATCAAGGCCCACAATAATCTGCACGAATTTAATTACATTAATTCTCACGTGCTTAGCTTATTATCAAGGTTCCTATTTCTATTTAAGTTCAACAACCCAAGTATATTAATAATTAGGCTTGCTTGAAGTCAACCTTGCTCATTCACAGTATACCACAATCAACTCATACTACCTATATTGGTTTCAGTTATTCCCTCGATCTGCATCCAAATTCAAGTGACGTAGCAATTATACCTCAACCTATAATTACACCTCACTTTCAACTCAGGAAATTTCCACAATAGCTATAACTCTTAATTTATATAAGGTTTCCCATCAACAAAATTCTGATTTAATTAACCTGTAAGGCACTATTATGGCATCCAAATCTGTTAAAACCAACCATAACCTAACATTCCCATATAGTCTCACCTCATATAGTGCTTATCCCTTTTAATCCCTAGCCAACATATCCCAAACTCCTTTTTAATACTCCGAATGACCCAGATTAAATTCCCCAACCACTAATGTACGTCAAACACATAGTTCCACTATTCTGGTCTAGCGCTTGGCGGCAATTAGGGTGCCACCAAGTAGTTCATTCTATTTCTGGAACCCAACATTCTCCCTCTGCACCTATGAACCTCAACATAACCTAGTATTCCAATTTTTATCAATTTTTGGCTCAATAGACTACACTCATGTGTTTAAGTTCACAGTCCATCCCTAAGGCTTCCACGAACGAAATTTTGTTAACATTCTCCACCTAATTTGATCCAAAAATCTAAAATCCCAAATTCATAAACCCTAACATTCTTATTTAACCACATTCATCATTCAATTTCCTCACACCACTCCATAATTTCACAATGAATCCTCTTATCTCAATAAACACATCATTAACATTACTTTCTTCGCCAATTAGGACAAACCAAAATCCATGAAACATAAAAAATTGAGCCATATTGCTTGCGTCGCCTAACGATTGTTCATCATCACTAGGCCATTCATCCAAAATCTAGAAAACTGGTTGGCACAGCTCGTGTCACCTGGCGGCCCATTCATGCCGCCAGGTGGTTCCTCAAAGGAACCTAAAATTGCATGTAAAAGGTATGTATCGCCTGGCGGCTTTGCAAGCCTGCCAGGCGGTTCTTGGAAATTTTCCAAAAACTCAATGCAGTTTGAAAAATGCGATAAAATGACAATCATACATCATATTCCATTCAGGATTATGTAATTAAAATATAAAACGAGAGTCACAGCTCCCTTAACTTGGATTCCCTTCTTAAGTCTTGGGATTTTTCACGTCCTTGTGCACCACAACAATTACAACATTTGTCTCCTTTCCAAGCTCGCTCTCAATCCTTGCTAGCCTCTCCAAGTGGTCCATAACACTCCCCCTTACAACACTCACCCTTGGCATTCACAAAACCCTCCCTTTCTTCCTCAATTGGTTTATTAATTATGTTTTCATGAAGGTTAATGATCATAAAACGAAAATTCCCTAATTGATGGTTGTAATTACCATTCAAGAACCATTATGACATGGTTTTCTAGCCCTCTTGGCTGCCATCTCGTGATTGCTAGGGTTTTCAGCCCTTCTCATCTTTGCCAAACGTAATTTTAGCAAAAAGAAAACTTACTTTATGTCTACCAAGGTTCAAACACACAACCATCTAATCTCAAAGCAAATGCACAACCAAATCAACCAATTCATGTTTTGTGATAATTCCTATAAATCTAGGATTATATTATCACTCATCATGATCAAGCATATTGTTATTAAAATAATAGTCAACTTAGTAACACACAAATGGCATACATAGGACTCAAACCCAAGTCCTTTCAATACAATTAAGTACTCTAAACCATTTGAGCTAGTATTATTACATGTCATACAATCTAACATTAATTGCTACAAAAGCTCCTAGTACCCGCATTTATTAATTAATTAATTAATTAATTAATTAAATTCCTTAGGTCTGACATTCTCCCCACGTTATAAAATTTTCGTCCTCGAAAATTGGACTTACTAGAAAATAGGTGTGGATATGATTGCCCCATAAGGTTTTCCATCTCCCACGTCATCTAATGGGTTGCTTTGGCCTAAAGGACCTTAACAGTCCGGATCTCTTTCCCTCTGAGGTTCTTGACTTGAGAGTCTAAGATTCTCACCGGTCCAACTCCCACTGTTAGATCTTCGCGCACTTAATATCATCCTCCTCTAGTACTTGTGTAGGCTCTGCAATGTACATTTTAACTGTGATACATGGAAGACATTGTGCAGGTTTTCCAAGTGAGGTGGCAAAACAATCTTGTATGTCGCTGGTCCAATCCTCCTCGTGATCTGGTACAACCTGATGAACCTATGAGGTAGCTTTCTCGACTTGAGAGCTCTTCCAACGTTTGCTATCGGTGTAACTTTGAGGAATACATGATCACCTGCCTCAAATTCAAGCGGCCTCCTCCTCTTATTTGTATAAGACTTTTTCTTGCTCTGGGTGGTTCGCATCCGATCCTATATTACCTTTACCTTCTCAATGGTATGCTTCAAAAATTCTGGGCCGAGTACCACTGATTCTCCATTCTACTGCCAGCACAAGGGTGCCCAGCATCTCCTACCATACAGAGCCTTGTATGGTGCCATCCCGATGCTTGAGTGGTAACTGTTGTTGTACGTGAATTCCACCAATGGTAACATATAAGTCCAAGTGCCCAAGTGATCCAATACACATGTTTTGAGCAAATCCTTCAACAACTAAATGGTCTTCTCAAACTGACCATCTGTCTGAGGATTATAAGCTAAACTCATCCTCAACTGAGTGCCCAGCGCTGCCTGTAGCGACTGTCAGCATCTTAAGATGAACCTCGGATTCCGATCTGACACGATACTCGCTGATACCCCATGTAGCCTGACCACTTCTCTAACATATAACTCAACCAATTTGTCCATAGACATCTTCTGGTGTTTACACTGAGTCCTTGTCCTTATGTCATCAATATTCTAGTTCTTTTACTTCTCTTACTTCCCACTCCCAGCCAAAATCATCCAATTAGAACCTATTGGCACAAGCTCTACTTCCAGCACTAACACAATAGGGACTTTACCTATCCAAGGTGAAAATTCTCATATCTCCCTCCAACTTGTCTCTAAACTTCCCACCACAGAGACCCTTTGCTTCTATTCTTCGCTTGTCATTGTCTAATACTTAGTTGCACCCGTAGCAATACTACTATCACAACTCCAAAATTTGCTAGTGTGGCACTCCTTCTAATATATGAAACATTTCATCTCATATCCAATACCACACTTTTCTCTCGTATGAACCACCTCCTCTAGAACATCCATTCTTCTCTTGACTTGAATTGTTTTTATTGTTGAGAATTTCAATTGTCCCTCAATAAGGTTGATATGATATATACCCTTAGCACACTTCATTTTCATCACTTAATTATCTTTCTCCTTTTTCTTAGAACATACCACCCTATCGGACTAACCTTCCATAGGAGATTTCCCTTCCTTATATCCTGGATGGTCTCTACCCTTTTTGCCTTAGCCTCAGACATTCTACCATCTTCCACCTCAGCCCTATGCTAAGATGTGGTACCAAGCTGATTTCTTATCTTTGTTGTACAAACATGCATTAATACTTCTACTTAATCTAAATTTTAAACTTCCCTCCTCTTGCATAACTTGTGGTATTCTTCCTAAGCACATGTTTCTTGAAGATCCCTCAGTTTAATGCGTCGCTTTTAAACTCTGCCACTACACATCCTTTGCAAAGGTAAGCAGCTCATGTTCGACCTTTAATCTGCATTGCTATGCCACTACACACAACACACCCAAACCATCGAACGTAAACATACGAGAAAAGGTATAAGAGACAAACTCAAACTATAACTTTAGAAAAGGTATAAGAGACATACAAACATTCAATTCATATAGTTGGGGAACATGATTAGAACAAGTCCAGATACAATTTGATAATTAAGCAAATGTAGACACAAACTACTACTAAATAAGAAAACAATAAAGAAAAATAAAATTTACATCAAATATAAATGACTATAAAAAATAAAAATAAAAACGTATTTTTTTTTGGAAAAGAATTATGACCACTAGTTGGGCGAGTAGAGTAGTCCAACGAGTGTGTTTATAGTTGTTGGGCGACCAAAAGTAGTGCAGTGAATGAAAAACAATGGTTTAAATTCTTTGTATGAGTAGAATGGCCAAACGAGAATGAAAATAGTGGTTGGGGCAACGAGTAGTAGCCCAACAACTAATGTGAAACATTTTTAAAATCAAAACTTAGAAGAAGAAAAAACTTAGAAAATACGGGGTTCCCTTCCAGCAAGGCTCCTTTAAAGTCTTTTAGCTCGACTCCTTATATTTAGGGTTTGTGATCTGTCCTTCTGGTGTGCTTTTTCCCTTCATCACACCTATAAGGTTTCAACTTTTTACAGATCACTAATTTTGTCCTTCTAGAATAAGGATCTTAAATCTCAACCCTTCCATAAACCATCTTCTAGGAATAATCTCCTGCTTGTATTGACAAAACTTCATAGGTTGGCTAAATAAGAATCTATTTTCGCCATTTATAGTACCATAATGATCTTGTTTATCATACAAAATAAGGAAACACTAGAAGGGAAAAGTTAAACAATTTATTTTAATTATAAATAAAATTGAACAAAACACAAATAATACAAAAAATATAATATAACAAAATAAACCTAAATTGGTAAATAAAATACATATTACTAAACCAAACATTAGTTCCTGACAATGACACCAAAAACTTGTTACAATTTTGACAAGTGTACCAAATCATACAAGTAATAAAGTGAATAAGTCCATATATCATTTTCCCATAAAGACACATGTTGTTTAGTAAATTTATGATTATTTACTGATTTAGGTTAAACAATTTAAAATAATAAAAGGAATAAATTTTTAGTAAGATAAATTCTGAAATAGAAAGCAATTAAAGGGTGAAATTAATAAAAGCAGTAGAGACTTCACCGGTGTTGGATTTCATGTTCCAATTCAACGTGATAACAAAAAACAATATACTCCTTACTCTAGCATTCACACCATTATTTAACAAGCTCTAATATCTTAGTGACAAGTCTAAACTTTAATAATAAAACCCCCAATGTCTTAATAATTTTTATTATAAGTTCACATTAAGTTCAAAATTTCAATGTTACGAATGACTAATTGTTTCACATCTAAGTCTACCTTGTGAAATTTGTTAGTTATTCTGTCCTAATAAGGTTTTCCAAACTATTTTTCAATCAGCTGGTACAACCAAATATCCAAACAATAATCATGAAGTTAAGAACAAGAATAAAACACAAGAGTGGTGGAAAAGAAATATATTGAATAGTAGAATTCACAAAGAGTTAACATTCATTACGTTCAACCCCTGTGAATTTGAGAGTTAGTTACTTTGATACATTTTGACACTAGAAAAGAATAACAATGAATGCTTCCAACCTCCATAATGAACCTCTACCTTCTCTCCTTTTAGATCAAGTTCCCACTCTTCCCCAAAGGGGGATGTTTATTCCTCAAAAGGCTGGGAAGAGGGGGGGATCTTTTTTACTTTGCAGAGCCTTCCATTTAAAGACTTTCAAAACTGGATAAGACTTGGAATTTGTACTTGAATATGTAATTGAAATAACCAACTCTATTGATAATTAATTGTGTTCATAATTGAATTATCCAATTCTTTTGATAATCTTTTTAAATCTCAAAGATTTCTACTTATCCGAAAAATATAAACCAAACACTTATTTTTTCTAAATTTATTAAATAAAACCTTAATTATCTAAAAGATAATAATAAAATACCAAAATGGATACAAATAAACATAATAAAAAAACATGATAATGTCAATTATCAAGATTTAATCTAATTGATCGGTGATTAAGCCTTCAATCAAACTTGTGAAGCCAAGTGCTTATGGTGATATAAACAACTTTACCGAGCTACTTTATTGAGCTACCACACAGATGGTTAATCCTTGTTACCGTCATAAAAATATTGGAACTACCTTTATGACCAGACTTCTTGCTACTCTCACTACCTAATCATTCTCCTCCACATGAGTATGAATTGCTAGTAAAGTTCAGGATAACCTCACAAAATGGAACAATCATAACCTCAAGGCACACCCTAGTGAAACACATCACCCATGGGATTTCCTCCTCGAGAAATACCTTACAACGACTCAAACATACCTTTGTTTCATGATACAAACCAATCATAGACCTTACTTCACAATTACACAACATTCAAAGAAAATAAAATCACACCCAAGAATAACACTAACAGCGTCCAATGGTATCAAAATAGCACCCAATGTTGATGTTCCAGGGGCCTGGCACATTGCAGTGGCGCTTAGTGCAATTCTCCTCGCAAAAGGTGGCACTCAACGTTAACGCTCATTGCCCAACCTCTCATAAAAAGTGGTACTCAACGTCGCTGCCAGCAATCAGCGGTCTGGAGTTAAAATTGCCCCAAGACCTACTCAACATAACCAGCGCCCGACACCGTCGTGCTACCTTTCAACGCTATACCAGTATTCAGAGAAGAAAATCTATGTTATGAAAGACTTAGGACCTGATTAATTGCTCAATTTGGTACTTCTCTTTCAATATTCTAGCTCAAAATAGTTTCATCAGGAATGGAGTAAGTACCAACTTGTTCAGTTACTCAATGTTCAGTCAGCTCAATCACAAATCACAGCAAACAATCAACAAAAAGATTATCAACTAGTTACGTAGAAGCAATCCAATAATACTCACGTCAAAATCATATTGCTAAATTCAATCAAGGACCAAAATCATAAACAATCAACAACATAAGATCATGGCTACCTTCCCTTACCTAATGAGACGACTTAATAGACCCAAACAACTCTAAGAACTCCAAACTACCTCTAACCACACATGATGTTCTATCTACACATATAAACATCGCAATAACAATCAAGACCTACCATCATGATCACTAATTAATAGATATTTGTATTGATGATTAAACCTTACATGCAACCAGAAAAATGGTCGCATGCAAGCTAGGATAAAAGCACCCACAAGAAAAATGAGTAGGAAACAACCCACACAGTTGAAGAAATTGTTCAGTCCAAATTGAAGAGCTCGCCACAAGGATCATTCCTATAGTCTCAGTTCTTCAATCAGGTGAACAAAGGACGAGAACTCCTAGAGAGAAGTTGGAGAACTCTAGAAAAATGGTTTCTAGAGATAGTGTGTTTTAAAATAATGAAACTCATTTATAACAAAACTATTTATATTAAAACCTTTTAATATTAAAATAATCGAGTCTCACAATTTTTAAATTATTATCATTTATAAAATGTCATTTTCTAGGTCTAATGATATCAGTCAATAGATTTATCCTTAACTAAGATGAAGATTTGTTGAAAATTGGTTCAATAAAATCTTATTGTCTTGGTTGTTATGGTACATGTGTGTTTTCTCTTTATGGGTTTTGTGGTGTAAGCTTCTTATCCAACTGAGTAAAATGCATCTAATCAAGATCATTTGGAGGTACGTCATTTGATGGAAGAATGTCTTGTACAACTAGTTGTATATATCAATGTGTTTTTGCATCTTAGGTTAAGAGTGAAATACATGTCCCATGCATTACATATTATGTTGCCTCATATGTAGCATGGTTTATGGAGAGTTAGTTATTGTTGTGTTGTATAAGTAGACCCCTTATGCAAAACATGATGTAACTAAGAGTTCTTGAGCACAAATGAACTTTCATTATTCTTGAGAGAACCATATTGTAGTTGTAATATCTATTCAATTCCTTTTATAATTAGTAAGAGGAAGAGCTTATGTTTAGTGATGTTTATTTGTAGATGTAAACTGGAGTTTGTTAAAGCTCTGATCAAACGACGTTAAATTATTGTGTGTTTGATTCTCTTCCTTTTTAATTATTTATTTTTATTCTAGTCTTTGTGGTGCTTGTGTGAAGGACATTTTTTTGTTTTCCAAGGACTGTTAATTTCCACATTAGAAAGGATTAGTGGAAAACATTGTTACACATCTCGATGTAGTGCAAAGATGTAGCATGGGTTCAATTTCATGACAACCTATCGATAATTTGAATGTTGTCGATAGAAATCTTATTGTGTGAAGATATCTTAGTAAAGAGAGATTAGTTTAAATATCATCTTTTTTTAAAAAATTTCTCATTATACTAAAAACCATATTTATGTTTGTATATTTAGGAGTGATGTAGTTGAGCAAGTCCGAAATGTTATAAGTGACTTAGCGTTATACAATAATAGTGTTCTTTATATTAAAGAAGATAATGAAAATAATTAAGAGTAGATGGAAGAATAGATGGGAATTGCTTCTAGGAGGAAGATTGAGTGGAACACAACGAGACTTGGAGAAATAAAGAATTTAAACATACTATGTTAGGTATCAAAGTAACAAATATGGTAAATATTTACTATATCAGATCTTTCAATAACCAACAGAATAACTCCCATCACTCCACTTATTATGACAAGTCACTTACACCAATCATAATAAGTTCAACCATCATTACAAAAGAGCCATCAATCTGTGAAGTTATTATGACAGGTCCACCTACAATGGTCATAATAAGTTTAAGGTTTTATTACAAATATGTCACCGATCAACTTATTATGACAGGTGCCCTTCAATCGTCATAGTAAGTCGTCATTGAATCTACTTTTTGCACTTGGTGCTTGTTAAATGAGTGAATATTTAAACAAAGAATGACCCATTATTTATTCATTTTTAAATAAAGAGCAATTTTGGGAGACTTTCATGTTCTTCTGGTGGGAAAAAAAGCAAGCCTTAACACTCCACCAAAATCTGATCCAACTAAGGTTATTGCATATCAATATCAACTAAAACCTTAGCAAACAACCCTTTATTTTTTTCATGATACATTCGTTCAAATATGACCAACCTTAAAGGATAGAGAGATCTAAAACAAATTTAAAAGTGAAATATCTTTATTTATTAATACAGTTATTTATATTAAAATATATCATAATTTTTTAAGAACTAAAACAAACTTAAAAATGAGATCATTTTACTAATAAAACGATTTTATTATAAAAATTAATAATCACTCATAATAATTTAATTAAATTTTATTTTCAAATATAATTTTATAATTAATTTAATAAAAATATATTAATACTATTTTTCTTTTGAAGATTTTTTTCTAAGAATCTAAATCAAAGACTTTACTTGTTTGAGTCTTAAGGCGGGCCTTGGGCCTTAAGACGGGCCTTGGGCCTTAAGACGGCCCCGCCGAAATGCAATGAAATAGATTTTTTGAGGAAATTTCATCTTTTTAACCTTACATTGAGTTTTAGCCATCGTGGAAGGGTTAATAAATTCGGAGGTAATGCAAATAAACATAAGAAACCAAGGTTCAACAACTCACAACAAGAGCACAACAAAACAGAAATCCTCCATAGAAGTGAACTCAAATTGAAAGAAGCCTTTCTCTGAACATGAAGATGATTATTTCAACATTTCAACCCTACTTTTGTACTCATTTTCACGTATTAAATAGCAACAACATCCTCTTTCACGAAGATGAAGTAATCACAAATGTTATGCAGAACTTGAACAATATGTGAGTATTATCAGAAGAATCATTGTCTGTTATCTTCAGAAGAAGCTTACATGCTTTTGACAACATGCAAAGTTTAACTGGATCATTCTTATGGAAACATCCAAGAACAACTACATACATATGCAATTAGTACTTATTTTCCATATAATAAGATTGTATAAACGTTGTTATATATACCAATGTACATAGTATATATAATTGTATTATATGGTAAATCACACAGAATCTAAACTCCTCTTGTGTCGTTCAATAATCAAAGAAACATTGCTAGATGTTTTTCTATCAAATAGTTTGAGATTATTTGACTTGTTTTTTGTGAGGGGTGGAATGCATCCCAAAATACATATTTATTTGCATCTTGGCATGTAAATTTTGGGTCACATAGAAAACCCATCTCAAATCTCCCTGTTCCACAACATCCCGTTTTTGCTTCCTCAAAACCTACAAATCCAAAAACAGTTTAAGTACAACATTGCCCTTTTAAAATAATCAAGAATCAAATTGAGGGTGACTTCGATATCCTTTTAAAATAAGAGACTTTGATATCCTTTCATGTGAATCCAATGAAAAAATGTCGTATGACTATTTTTGTTGACATTCAAACCACATCAACTCTGCAAGTACATTAGTGAGTCACTAGTGCACTTACAAATAGTGGTAATGGTCGAGATGAGTGGTGACATCTCATCTCTTTATCTCCTTCAATTTCATATGCGGTTTAATCATCAATTAAAATAATATTACACTACATATTTTCATTGAATCCAGGAGAGAAGATATCAAAACCCATTCTTTTAAAAGAACAATTAATGGAAATTGTAAGAACTTACCAAAAGCAGAAGGATTTTTAACGATTTGGAGGAAGATATCATAGACATTTGCATCTACCATTTGAAGGCCAGGTAGGTCATTGTTGAGCTTTGACACAAGCCACCCCAACTTTCCATTGAACTCCAAAGCCAAATTGTTGTATTCCTCCACACAATTATGGAACTCCAAAACGTTCATTGCTCTCTCTAGTGGAAGACACCCCATAGGAGGTAACCCAGTGAGAGAAATTTTCCTTGCTCCAAGGCCATAAATTTGTGTGAAGAAGTTTTCAGCAAGGCCTATGAGAAAGTCCTCATACTCCTGAACACTGGGGAACTCACACCTTCTTTCAGTTAGGGCATAGTAGTTTTCAAGGAAATCATTGGTTCCTATGCTAACCAAATACAATGCCTCACTTAGTATTTCATTAGCATTCTCCTCACCAAGATGTGCCCTCAACTTCTCTTGGTACTCCTTGTAGTACTCTACTTCTTTCCATAGAGGTATCACACGCTGCAAAATTATCAAATTCATCATGGGCTTCAAAAACTTATAACTTTATTACCACTGTTTATCATTGGATCAAATAAGTTTTTCTTTGGTTTTTAAAAGTCAAATATAAATTAATTAACATAGTGCATTGAGGTAGTGAGTGTGAGTTGTTTAATGAAATTATTTTAAAAATAATATATTTATTGTTTTCTCAATTATTGTGCACACATGTTTTAAATTCTGTAATTATTAGGAGACAGATAGAGTAAACATGTATTTGATTTGACATTTCTAACGGTTTGTCATAGTAAAATTCATATATTAAAATGATAGAAGGATAAAAATTGAAAACAATCTAAAATGTGAAAACATGTTTTCAAAATTTTAGAAATTAAATAAGGACAAAGTATTTTACCACAAATATGGCAGGCATCCAAACAAAGTACCTGCAAATATTTGGACTTATTTTAACTCCAAACAGTTATGAAAAAGATCAGTCTTGTCTTGTTTAGGAACTACTCCCTTTTTTCAATATTTAATAAAAGTACCATATTTTATATTTTCAAATTTTTACACACAGAAAATGATAAAAATAACAAAATCTGATTTCCATCATTAATAGATATTTTTTAAAAAATAAAGCCGACATCTTTATCGTGGCTTGTAAAATTAGCAATCATAAATAAAAACCTATTTTTTGGAACGACCAACTACATCCTGAAACCTGTCCAAGAAAGAGTTATGATTCTGTTCGTACCCTTAAACGGAGAAAGTTGTGATAAAAGGGTAACAGAGATAGGAAGATAGAACAAATAAAGATAAATTAATAAACATGTCAGGTAAATGAATTGAAAATAAATAAAGAAATACAAGAAAATAGATCAATGGATGTGAAATAAAAGAAAAAGTAAATGCATGTTGTAAAACTTTTGATAAGAGAATGCATATCATCAAGAATGAGTAGTTGAAAGATACAACTTACCCCTACAGATTTTATACCATCAAAATACAAAACCACAAAAAAGAAATCCAAATAGAAAATGTTCGAATCCTAAATCCGTTTAATAATTTTTTTTTAAGATGATCTCAAAAGATGAAAGGAGAAAAGACGTATTTGAAAATGATTGGTAGAAAGAGAGAGAACTTACGGCAACATTTGAAGTAGCATTGTCATAACCAGTTCCTGCAGAAGCGAAGCACACACCAGTTGCAAAATCTGATATGGTATAAGCAGGATCCAAGTATGCAGGAACTGAAAGCTTGATTCCAAAGGCCTCAGAGACAAAATCAGGAGGGATTCTGCCATTGGAGAACCTTCCAGTAGGGTCGCCATTGAAGAAGTCTCTTCCATATGGCTCAAAGTTGCTCCTAGCAACGGTGGGAATGAAGTTGTTGTTACCCGAATCCACTGAGGAGTCTCCAAAAACTATAACTGCAGGAACTTTGCATGCAGAAAAATGTACCAAGATGAAGATTTGAGTGATGAAGAGGAGCCATAGAGCATACCCTTTTCCCATTCTACCCATTGCACTCATCAGAGTGATGATGCTGCAAAAGGGTAGTATTTATGCAGCAGAGTGCAGACACCAGAGTGGTATTTATGATAGAGGGTTTTCTGCTTTGGTCTGCTCATGTTACTTCGAAAGTGATGAACGCCAAAAATAGAGACAAAAGTTAATTAATTAGGTGGCAGGCTTTGCCATTAATTAACTACTGTTTCCTAATAGTAACTTGCAACCTCAAAGCAATTCCATGTTGTTGAGTGAAACCAAGCAATGTTGCCTTCTTTTTCAATCAACACAATATGAAAATCTGTCCAGCTTCTATTGGAAAATATTATTAACAAATAATGTATATATATTCAAAATATGGAATAATTTTTCTTTAATAAAATCTTCTTAAAATGATGTATAAAAAATTATCCAATTTTATAAACAAATTAATGATAGGTTTCACGGATTAGGTCAAACTCTACTCCTTAATTTACAGTAACAAGAATCAGATAAATTATATTCTACCTGATAATTGACAGTCAGATTAGAAAGGGGAAATGTAGTCTTAAAATTGTGCAGAATTTCGCAGAACATTTCTGTGGTTGGCCAAATTTTGAAATAACTTTTGTAAACTGAAGTTATACATTACTTTTAATTTAAGGTGATTTTCTTTTTAATTTTTTGAATGTATTTACGTCAATCTTGTCTAATATCTAAACAAATTAGTGAAATTTGTTATTTATTTATTTTTTATAAATTCATATAATTTGATGAAAAAAATAGGTGGATTTCATCTGTCTTGATGATGAGGTGATTTAGTTCACCAAACCAATTCAAATAGTTTGCTTCAGTAGTACGTTTGTGTAATAACTTGATTATTTAAGAACAATCACCTTAAAATTTATTATAAGGATCTAATAAAAAGTTAGAATAAAAAACATACACTCATAACATATCTATTAAGCTAATTATCTATTTCTTAATTATTTATCATACCAAAAAAAATATCTATAAAAAATATTTTCAGAATATATATGGTGTTAGGGGGAAATGAACCGATTGACCAGTTAGCTGTGACTGGTAATGGGTGGGATATTAAAACACTATATTGCAGTTAGTAATTAAAAGAATAATTATTTTTAAAATATTTTCACCCACTTGAGTCTTCAAATTGAATCAAGGTCCATGGAATTTCACTTCGTCGGATAAAATCTAGAATACAATACTCATCTACTTACTTTCACTGGAACTAAGATTATTTTTTTTTAACAAATTTTAATTTTTCACAAAAAATAATGTTGCAAAGATATCAGGAAAAGTGTTCTATATATACTTTTCTGAAAATTTACATGAATATATCCTAAAATTTGATTAAAGAAAAATACCATTAACGCTTGTATATATAAATTGTGATGTGATTTTGTATTATGTAACTGCCAACAACTTTTATGATAGTGGTATATTTCCTTAAAGGAAAAAAAAAAGCTTATGTGATAGTACAAGTGTATATAAATTTTGTGCATATAATAATAAAATGGGATGCATGATATGAATTTAATTATATTATGAAAGGTGACATATCAACCAAAGTTTGTGCAGTGAATTAAATATTTGTGGGACCAAAGAAGTAAAAGGCAGGTCAAGAAGAGGGCCATGCATTGGTAGAATGGGCCACAAATGAATAAGGGGTTTTGCTTCTTCTAGTTTCCAGCTCATATCTTCTTAAATTTCTCAATGTATTTATTTCGCATTCAATACTTAACCAATTCTTCGAGGCAATTACAAGAGCAAAAGTTAGATCATGCATTGAAAATAGGGATAACCAAATAAAATAAAAATATATCAAAGATAGAGTTTTCAAGTTTCAAATTTTCACAAATTATAGATAAGTTATTGATTTAGTGGTATTTTTATTCTTTATATTTTACAAATTCTGAATATTGGTTCCCTAGATTCATTTTTTTCACAATTTTATATCTCTATTTTCTTTAATCATTTTAATTTTAATATTTCAATTTCATTATTTAATGTTCACGTCTTAATTTTCAATTATTTGTAACTTTTTAGTTTTAGTTACCGGAACTTTCTACTAAATATAATTTAAGAGCCAAAATTTTAGGTAATTGAGAATTAAAGGACTAAAGTTTAAAACAAATAAAATCCATAATTATAATTTTTAAAATATAGAAGTAAAAATATAATTTAAGGTAAATTCGTTTGTTTCTGCATGCAAACATTTTATCTACACTGCAATGTTAGGTTATACATAGGAATAGTAAAATTATTCATGTATGTGATATTTGCAGATAAAATCTGTCACAAATAGTTAGTATCTGTGAGTATCTATTATATGTGCATAAGGGGTAATGAATATTTTAGTATTTGTTTATAGATGGGTCAGGTACAAATATCATATTACTTGTATTCATAAGTATTTGTTAACTGCAAAAAGTTAAAATTAAAATTTAATTTATATTTTCTTAAGGTAAATTTAATTAAAATTTAATTTATATTTTATTAAATAAATTTAATTAAAATTTAATTTATATTTTATTAAATAAATTTAATTAAAATTTAATTTAATTTAATTTAATTTATATTTCATTTTTTGTACTTCTATTTAAATTTTATTTTAAAAATTTATATTTTTTTAATATTCACAGGTATCTGTGGATTTTTTAAAACCCGTTAAAATTTTTAAACGAGTATGTGATGGCAACAAGGCGGGTAACGGTAAATTTTTATGTTGCGGATCGAGTAGCGGATAAGCACTATCCGTGTCCAGTCCAACCCATTATCATCCCCAGGTGTACTTAGACATAGATGGGCGAGTAAGTGTCCTCCGTGTTTGTTTATGCTGATTTGCATTCATATTCAATGACGAATTTAAAGTGAAGGATGGAATTTTGATCTTATAGATGAGGAGATTTGAAAAGGAAATACATTAAATTTACCTAATCACTCTTTGCTTTTGTTAGATTTTCGAGTGTAGCAGCTTCACTTCCCATTCACAGTCCACATACACGCAATGTAGTTGAAAAAGTAGTTGAGGAAGTGATGTGAATTGCATCATGGCCCAAATGGAGGAGGACTAACATGCCATTTTGTTGTAGTTTTTTTTTTTTTATGTTACTAGTATGCTTAAATAATGGCCTAATCATGTGTAAAATTGGCTTACCAAAATATGTTTTTGGTTAATCAATTAATGGGCTTAAGTTTTTGTTTTATTTTCAAGTTGAAAAAGGGTCCAATTAGCATCTTAGTCATCAGCCTTTGGGAGACTAATAGGATGCATAGTTGAATGCTTTTTGGTGACTTTTGTTTGCCACAACTTCAGTTATAATCAGGCATTAGGTAATGGGGTCATTATTAACTTAAGTGGATTATTATTAACTTTAGTGGGGTGTAATTACAATTAGTGAGTCCTTTGTAATTCTAATGGTTAAAGCTTCTATTTAAGCATTTTTAATGAAAACAAGTTGAGTTTGAGTCAGAAATACTAGAGTTCATCTCTTCTATCTTAGTGAGAGTGATTCTCCTAAGTTCTTGAGTGATTCAAGAATCCTTGGCTGTATCAAATGACTTTTCCATCCTTTGTGTTGCCTCATTTCGAAAGAGTGATTCTTTCCTTTCACCTTTCATATTCACCTCTTATTCTTTCTTCTTCCACTACAAGAAATTCATTGATTACTGACGGATATGTTCCGACGGATAAATATTCGTCGGTAAAGTTTATTTTCCGACGGATGTACCGACGAATATTGATGATTTATTTACCGACGGATCTTTCCGTCGGTAATGACCTATGTGAATTGGGTTTCTTATTTATCGACGGAAGGATCCGTCGGTAATGTCCTATGTGAATTGGGTTTCTTATTTACCGACGGAGAAGATCCTTCGGTAAATTCTCGACCAAATGAAAATAAGATTTCACTTTCCCCTCCACCATTTTCAGTTTACCCCCTTCCCCCAAAATCACCAAAACCCAGTGCCTTTCAGAAAATTATCGTGACCACTGCGTGTGTCGCTCCACCGTGATTCTTCCGTTCATGCCCTGACGCGTGTTCTCTGGCGCAATTTGCCGCTGCCTCATCTGCTTCGTGCATTCTCTGGCGCGAGCCTCCTGTAGCGTAGTGTGTGTTGATCTTGGACGACGATGCATTCTCCGGCAACATCAATGTAGTGGTAAGTGTCAACTGCCATTATGTTTGTTTGAATTTTTTATCCCAAAACTTGTTCTCACTATCGTTGATTCTGAAATTGGTAAGGGGAGATGATGTCCGGTTGGGTTTAGCAGTAGCGGGCAGGCGGGAAAGCTGCAATATTATGGGTTCTTTGCAAGAGACGTGAGACACTAGGTTTGATCAATTTTCCCTTTCTGATTTCACTGCATTTTCGAATTGATTGCTTTGTTGGATCCAAATTTGATTGCTTGGTTTTGTTTTAGATTCCATTAAGTTATTAAGTTGATTGATTCATTGTGTGAATGTGTTCATGTCTCATACAAGCATGTCTCGATTGATTGTGTTTCCCAATTCAGTTGTCATTGCTAGGTGTGTGCCATTTTCCCATTTCATTGTCTCGATCCCTTATTGAGTGATGTGTTTTGTTTTTTGTTTAATTGAGTTGGTTGATTAGGATTTTGTGTAGTTTTGAACCAAATCGTTGATCAAATTGTGCATCAAGTTTAATTATGTTCTTATTTCTAAAACTTTGAAATTGGGCATCCTTAACAGCCATAGGGATGGGTGATAAACTGTGAAATTGGGCATCCTTTACAGCCACAACCAATCAATCTCAACTTTCATACAAAAAAGCCACAAATTTAATTTTTTATAAGTTAAGTCTTATGAGAATAGTTTAGAATCATTTTTCAGCTCCCATATAATAATCTCATTCTAAAAATATGAACTACA
>Ga0214542_1003056_pt1 | contig 34474 bp, 14 predicted proteins | sample CNSS1metaG_FD_160096 | JGI IMG/M metagenome (GOLD analysis project Ga0214542, IMG submission 160096) | Root nodule microbial communities from cowpea collected in UCLA plant growth center, Los Angeles, California, USA - CNSS1 | ecosystem: Host-associated > Plants > Roots > Nodule | place: USA...
GGTTAAGTGAGCCGGGTTGAGTTCAACCCACTTTTGAAAAAGTTGAATTTTTCTCAACCCAACCCGGCTCGAACCCGTGGTGAGCCGGGTTGGCTCACGGGTTGAAACCCATTTTGACATCTCTAATTCTGCTTTATATTTCTCATTAATATTAATTTGTAAATAATAAATATTGTAAAAGCACATCAAGTTCCATGATCACGTGTTTTTTAAACTCATTAAAATAATATTTGTATGCCATTAATACGAAACTTCACACTTTTATTGTAATCTTCCTCCATTCTACAGCATTTAACATGTCAATATTTAAGACTATGACCGTAATATCGTTAAAGTTAAAATAATTTCGTGTAAATTTTACACGCTTAATAATAGTTCATTCGCATTTTAACATGCATGTATGTTTACGCAATTATTTAAAGTAATCATTATTATTATTTTTTTAAATCTAGTTATTCCCATGACTTATTCCTTAGAATGTCCAATATGAAGAGAGATTTTTAATCTTAATTTATTCTACAAAATTAATCTCTAACATAAGAACTAACCTTACATATTGTAAATTAATTTTTATTTATTAGATATAAATTTTTAATATAATTTTATAATTAAGATTAGTTATTCTTTCATTTATTTTATATATTCAAAATGTAATCTTTAACCATGCCAATTTTAACCAGAAATTAGATCATTTTGTGCATATTATATCGTTATTGTTACGGTGTGTTGTGTTATATTGATGTTGTCGAAACGTGATATAAGGGATTAATCTTACATTTATCCGATTAAGTTTATGGATTTTTTATTATATGACGTTTAATTTTGTTTTTCTTTTTATCTAATATGAAACTTAAACTCGTTTAAATTAGGTTTAATTAGTCGGATGGTACTCACCTTCATTTGGATGTGTCAGTTTGGTACCCACTCTTAAAAATGTGTCAATTGAGTCTCAACTTTTGAAAAGATGTCTGAATTAGGTCCTTTTCAGTCAAAAATTAATAACACCGTTAAAGGTACTAATATTTGAAATGATTTATAAAATTAAGTATTGATATTTATATTAAAATTTAGTGATAAAAGTCATGAATTAAGTTAACGACTTTAGTAATTTTTGTCTAAAAAGATCTCATTAAAACACTTTTTCAAAAGTTGAGACTAAATTGACATATTTTTAAAAACGGGTACAAACTGACAACGAAAGTGGGTACCATTCCGACTAATTAAATCTTTAAATTATTTCGAACCCTTTAGAATTAGTTCCAGCACTCGGTCACTCTGTGACTTAGAACAGATAGATACACATTCAAAGAAAACAGCATGCAGAATTAATGTACAAATTATTATGAAATGGCATCACCATTTATTTTGCAACAAACGCAATGCATCTATATACCATCATCCAAGTTTCTTTATTATCTAGTATCCATAGCTATATTTTGCTGATCAAAACTTAGATGCTGTTATGTAAGTGTTTTTATTGTTGTTTTTGTTTCAGAATTGGATGAAACTTCAATTCTTACATAAAAACAACACTGAAAAATACTTTGGAAAGTATCTAAGCTTTGCTCTATTATGATCATGACTTGGTCTAATTATATATTTTAGTTTCTGCTAGGGAAAAGCTGACATGGCATTTTGACTCATCAAGCACTGGAACAGAACCTTGAATTTGAAGAAATCTGAGGTTTCTTTGACCCACAGGAAACAGAAGTTTGTTTCATAATTTCAGGCTTCACTCTTACCTTTTCACTTCCTTCAACCCACCTCTTCAGCCTCTTAAGCAACTTTTTCCTTTTTGAAGAAGCATGATCACTCTCAGCAGAATCATTGTGATGATGAAACTCATGCTCTGAATCACACTGCACAAATCTTAAGCCTCCTTCAATCTCTCCCTCCTCATGATGTTCTTCATAGTGGCTCATCAACTCTTGCCTCAAACAACTATTCACCCTCCTCAAATGAATCAGCTCTTCAACTTCACTTGATCTTTCCTTCTTCATCTCCTCCAATTCATTCAGAACTTTGTTGTACTCTTCCTTACTCACATCTTCAACCTCCAAATAATATTTCAATGGTTTTCTGTGTATCTTTTCCTTGTTCAACTTTTCTGCTTCTGCTGTTTCAAGCTTCTTCACAACCTCCTTCTTCTCTTCCTCCAACTGCTCCAAAATCCTTCGCAGCTCTCTGATTTCACCCTCTAACTTGTTAATCACGCATACCCTTGTCTGAAAATCCTCATGGTTTCTCAAAAGTTCTTCTTCTTTCTCTTTGATCATCAAAGCCTGCACCTTTATCAAACGAGACTTGGCCTTTGAGTCCCTGAGAAGCCTTTGAACCTTCCTTTGAAGAATCCTATTCTGTGATCTCCAATACTGCATCTGTTCAACAACACTCATGTATTGGACCACAAAACTCTCCAACCTCATTGTCTCGGTCTCTATGGAAGAAACCTCTTTGCTCAAAAACTCAGCACGATCATTCTCCAACGACAACATGTTTCTGACTTCAACAAGTAGAGATTCTTGTGCCTTCATTTCACAGTACAACTCAAACTGCAAACGCAAGGCCAGTTCCCTCATTTGAAGACCTTCAATCTGGTTTCTGAGGCCAGTGATTTCACGTTCCAAACATGGCTTTTTGTCATGGATAATCACCAAGCTATTCGTAGATGATTCTCCATCTTCCACATAAGAAAGGATGTCATGACAAGTGATTTTTGAAGAATCACATTCATTTTGTGGTGAAGAAAACAGCTTAGAAGACAAGTTTTTCTTTGCCAGTATCCATGCATAGATGAAACCTGCTAAAGATGCAGCCAAGGGAACACCAGCTTTGAGGATGAGTGGCTTCAAATTCTCAGGCTTGAGTGGTGTGAGTTCCATGAAAATTTTTTGACAAGAAAATGTGAATTTGATCCTTGTTATAGTGGTAATGGTTTGAGGAAAGTTGGGTAAGTTTGTTTATAGGAATAGTGATGTGTAACTTTTTGACCACTCCAAAAGACCTTGTACGGCACCATCAATCCCTCTTGGTGCTCTAAGGAATCTGATTCCTTTCCGTGTCAACCAATTGCACTCGCAAATAGATATTTGCCATGTCGGGGCTTCTTTTCTTCCACCAGCTATGTGTGATGTTAATATATTCTCCATGTGTTCAAACACACATCAATAAATTTTTAGAAACTCGTTAGGGGTGTAAAGTAACACGGGCTCACTTCTTGACCTAAAAATAAGTCATTTTAATTCGATTTATTTTTTTTTGAACTGAAAATTTTGTAATTCGGATATTACATATTGATGAATTAGTAGTTTCATTCATTTAAATGATATTTTAATTTTTTATTTATTTATTTTATATATTATTAAATAAAATAAAAGTGAATGAAATTTTTTTTAGGTTAAGTATGTTCTAGTTAAAGAGTTTACATGTGAAATTGAAATTCGTTCGTTTATCAAATTTTGATATATTTTTGTCTTAAAATTAAAAAAATGAATAGATATAATATTTTTGAAAGTATCAAAACGGTATAAAAAAAACTCAAAGGTTATCCTAGAATATGTCTGACACTTCCACAAAATTTAATGCAATTGGATTAGGAGGACAAAAATTTATAAAGTTTAGAAACAAAAATATATCAAAGTTTGAGACATAGATAAATTTCAATTTCACGTTAAAGTTTGTCCAAATTTAGGAACTAAAAACATATATTTTTTTTATTATACACTTAAAGTGTTCACTTGTTTCATCAAACATTATTATAAAGATAGTAGTTGAAAATTAAATTGTCCACCTACATAATTTGCCAATCAAATAAATTAAACATCTAAACTAAGCATAACAACATTCTAGTATTTAAAAAAAAAAAAATTGTCAACCTACATAATTAGAAGTGTAAATAATTATAATAAAAAATGGTAAAATATTAATAAAGGGTTATTGTTGTGTTACATGTCAACTCACCTTCAATCCAGCTTGAACTTGTTTAACTTAGAAGTTAAATGAGTTGAGTTCAATTTGACCCACATTAGAAAAAACTAATTTTTTTCAACTCAACTCGATTCGAATATGTGGTGAACTAGGTTGGCTCACAGTTTAAAATCCATTTTAACATTTTTAGAAGGTTTAATTATTTGGTCCTTACTTTTGTCCAAAAATATTAAGGTGGTCCTTTAGTTTTTTTAATCTAAATTTGGTCTTGATTTCTGAAAATTGATGCAATCTTATCCTAATTTGTTAAACATTGATGGAAGTGGTCCTTTCCGTTAAATTTCTTAACATTAGAATGATGTTAATTACATCAACAAAACAAATCATCGGTATTAACAACTTCAAGGATTGTGTTAATTACAGAAACAAAACAAACCATCCTTTTTAACAACTTCAATCTTGAGAAAAAATCCTTAATCTGTTTCAAAAAATTTAATGAAAATGGCTAAATTGCATTATTTTCTCACAAATCACACTACAAGAAAATTTTTAATTAGAAACCAATTTTAGAAACCAAAAATAGTTAGCCTCTATAATAACCAATTTAGATATCAATTTACAAAATTAAAAATTATTTGTTACTAAAATAGTCACTATTATAAATAAAAAATTATAACTAGTCATTAATTAATTAGAGACCAATTTTGAACCTAAGTGATTTTGGTAGCTAAAAGTTAGGTAGTTAATTTTTGGTGACTAATTTCCTTTGGTAGCCAAAACCATGGTAGCTAATTTTAAAGACCAATTTAGTGACCAATTATAATTTTTTATTCATAATAGTGACTATTTTAGTAACCAATAATTTTTAGTTTTGTATATGAGTATCTAAGTTGTTTAATATAATTATTAATCATTATTGGTCACTAAAATTAGTCACTATTTAGAAGTTTTTTTGTAGTGTGAGGACCTGTTGGGTTATATATATTTTTCACATATATGAGTTATGGTTATAGTCATTGAGAGATCGTGGTTCTATATGATTATATGACATTAGTTTTACACATAAGATATTTTACACCAAAACCTTAAGGCAGTCATTTCGCCACTGTTGGGTTATATATATTTTTCACATATATGGGTTATGGTTATAGTCATTGAGAGATTATGGTTCTATATGGTTATATGACATTAGTCTTACACATATAAGATATATGACAACACCAAAACCTTAAGGAAATTGTGTTATGGATCTTTATTCTTATATAGTGTTTAATTTTGTCTATTCTATCCAATGTGAAATTTTGACTCACACTTGAACTATTCCTAACAGGACCAACCTGGATAATTTTCACAAATAAGAACACAATTGAGACTAAAATAGAATGGAGGACCAACTTGATATTTACAAAAACAAAGACAAAATAAGTAATTAAACAATTTTAAAACTAGGAAATACTTTATTAACTCTCTTTTTCCATTTTTTTTCTTTAATCTTTCTCTTATATGACAATGCATAACATTTTTTTATTATTTTCGCTCCTTATTTCTCTATATATCATCTTCAGACCCACTTGAACTGGTACCAACGATGTGTTCACAAAAGTGATTGAAGCTCAATTCCTACCTTTTGAAATGTTAAAATGTGAAGTTAATAACGAGTGCTAACCTATTCTATATATATATATATATATATATATATATATATATATATATATATATATATATATATTGGTTTCTAAAGAATTGTGGGAGAAAAAAAGAAGGGACAGCGGAAAAAGATTTAAACGACTTTCCTTTCAGCCCATGGCTTAGGTTGGGCATCTCATCAAAAGCAAAATAGGCAGTCTTCATTTTTTTTGTATTTCCATGAATTCTTTTCCTGCACTCCCATATTAAAAATTTCATTTTTACCCTTTTTCAATTGTGTAATCTAGAATTTAAAAATGGGTTTTTGATTATACAATCAAAAAGTAAAAAATAAGTTCCTGTTTGTGTGTAATTTGGAAGCTAAAAAGAACCAAATTATGCAATTTGGAAATAGAAAATGAAAAGAAAAAAATAGTTTTTGGATTGCACAATCCGAAAGTCATTTAATCCGAAAGTCATTTGATTTTCTAATCACATAATTTGGAAGTCATTTTTTTGTTTACAGATAGTGTAATGGAGAAGTTTGTTTCAAAAGAAAAACAATTACTTCTGAATTACACATCTGAAAGTCATTTTTTATTTCTAGATTGCATAATCCAAAAGTCAATTTTGTATTGTGAAGTTTGAAAAGGACAAAAATAAAACTTCGTTTTTATACGTGATGACTTGTAGGAAATCGATGTCCGTAGAGCTAAAAATCTTATACATGTAAACACTTCTTTGCACGAAAATTTCTCATCAATTCAAGAGGAGCTTAAACTATAATAGGAGCTCAAGTAAGATTAGAGGTACAATTAATAAAGGGTTTGAAACCCATGTGCACTTTTGAACGGCAAGACCTACAAAAAGTTAAGATCAACCTTTTGAGACACTCTAATATAAGATTCACTAAGAAATCCTATCTAAGTTTACTACTCGAATAGGAAAAGAATTAATAAAAAAATAAAATCATATGACAAAATTAAGCACAATAGGATAACAAAAAGTGTAGGTTATTTCACATAATGTCTTCTTGCTTATAGGATGTAAATAACAACATTCAAGTAATATTACCTAAAAAGTATTGTTAAAATCAAATTTATGTTTCTCTCGGAAGGCTAAATATTTTCATGAAGAAATTAAATTGATTTGATAAGTTTTGGTTTTGAAAAAGTGATATAAGGATTTTACTACAAATTGGTTCCGATTGATTAAAACAACTTTAATCGATTAAAATACAACTTGAGTTTTCAATGTTTTTTTAGATTCAAGTGCGACTAACTTATGCTTGGTTTTGATTGTGATTAAGCAATTAACTGTAAAATTTTGAGCTCAACAAACCTTATGTTTGGTTTTGATTGTCAAACGCAATTTATCCGGTTTAGTCTGTAAGATGTAAGTTGTGTGACTAGACAAATGCAAATGATGTTTAATATTTGCTTTCTCTAAGAGATGCAAATCTTTGCACATGCATAATTTGATAAATTTTAGCTTGAATAGGAACAAACAAGTATGCTTAGTTAAATAAGTTTTTAGTTTGAATAAATGATAAGTATATGATGCAAGTTGAAGAATCTCATTATACATGTTAAACTTTAACAAATGATTATTTAATGCTTGCAAGAAATGTATGCTTCTTCATTGTTTCAAGATCTCGCAAAGAATTTTTAGCATCAAAGATCTCTTGAAGAACGTGCTAAAATTTTCTTGATACAAATAACTTCTTTCTCAAAAGGTGGAAAAAAAAGTCACCAACCAAAGTCTATGAAGCTATGTCAAGTGTTGTCAAAGAAGTCACACACATTCAATACTAAATCATAAGTATTTTAAATGCATCTTGAAGCCTCAAAGTATGCTTAGATATAAGATGAAGTAGTAGTAGAAGATGATCCTCACAATCACTACAAAATATGTGAAAGAATTTTTTTCATTTAGACTACATATAAATGACTTTTTGAAAAAGGAAGGTTGACAACAATGATGACAACAACGATGAAAGTCTTGCTCAAGAATGTACACAGGATCTCAAACTTTGAAGCCTTATAGTTATGAAAAGGAACATTATTCATGTTCATGTTCATTATTGACCTAGAAGAGTGATAACCTTTGTATATCTCATAAGACCCCCTATTTCAAGTGAGTGAGTTTGTGATCTTTTAATCACATTCTTTGTAAACCTTGCATGTTTAACTAAGAGTGATTGTTGTTCAAAAAATACTTTATCTTAGCCAAGAGCAATTGTCCAAAAAATACTAAATCTTAAGCAGGAATGAATGCATTCCAAACAATACTCAATCTTAACTAATAGTGGTTGAAGTCTAAATAATACTCAGTTTTAACTAAAAGTGGTTAAGGTCCAAATAATACTCATTTGTATCTTGTAACATTAGTTTGTCTTATGAAACTTAATCAATTCATTGAGAATTGGACGTAATCTTTGTTAACAGATATATGTGTAAATATAGAAACATAGTGTAAATATTTCTTCCCCCTATCCCTTTAAATTACATATTATATGAGTGTAACTAATTTTAGAATGAGGGTTTGTAAAAACAAGTTTTGAAAAGTTTTTTAAATAGTCCGTTTGTCAAACTTAAAATTGTGTTTGACTTTTCTCATTAAACATAATTTCTTAAGAAAAACACTTAATAGTGTGATTTTAAAGTGAAACCATTGTCTGATTCCACACCATCAAGCGATATCTTACCAAAATTTCTGAAATTTCTAAAATATAATTCAACTCTCTCTTTGTGTATTTTGACTTGTTTTTCACAGTTGGTATTAGTGTTTGTCTTCTAAAGGATTGACCACCTCACAACGACTAAAGGAAAGATCCAAGCAATGATAAGCATGGAACAACTATTGATAGGAGAAGGAGCATATCTCACAAGCCACCAATGTTATGGCAATGACTACCCCTACTAAAAGGATAAGATAAATCCATCCATTATTGATTATGGTTTATCATAACCAAAGGAGTTTTCATCATCAAAACTCCAAAAGACTACACGAAAGCTAAGTTTGATCATATGTTGCTCAACAACAAAAGAAGGTATCCTCTATTTGTGTTTCTTCTAAAAATGAATATAAAAATATTTGTAGGTTCATATAAGCTAAAGTAATGTGACTTAGTGAAGATAAACTATGAGGACAATGAAGATTTTTAGCTAAATAAAGCTACAACTTTTTGGGATGGGAAAAATATTTGTGCCCACGAGTATTCGCGGATAAAATTTGCGACGAATAATTGGTACCTACAAATATTTTAATACCTGGTTTATAAAAGGTCGCGTGCGGGTATCATACTATACACACACACGAGTATCTTTTACATGCAAAAAATTAAAATTAAAATTTAATTTATATTTTATTAAGTTAAATTTAATCCAAATTAAAATTTAATTTACATTTTATTAGATGAAATTAAATTTATATTAAATTTAATTAAATTTATATTATAATTTATATTTCTTTTGTAATTTATTTAGATTTTATTTAAAAATTTATATAATATATTTTTTTAAATATCTACGGGTATCTACATATACCCGCAGGTTTTATAAAACTTGCAGATATCTTGTAAATGGTTATCATGTCTTGTAAATGGTTATCAGCAATAACGGGACAAGTACCAAGTTATAATTGTTGTTGCGGGTCAAATAGTGAATAAGCACTGTCTATATCCAACCTGACCCATTGTCATCTTTAACAATCATCACATGTCAATATGAGTCTTTAAGCATTAGTGAGGTTGTGGATGATATGTTTGTAGTTCTAAACATACCAGAGGCTCTTGGATAAAACTTTTGTAGCACTATGATGAACCTAAAGTTATTGGATAGCATGTCAAAGACCTAAAAGTCTAAAACAACAACCATCACATAGGCACGTGATTTTGATAAAACTCACATGGGATAAGATTCTTGGAATCTTAAGAGTGCATGAGATGTGTCTATTTTTCAACTAAACAATTTAAAAAATGCGGTTTTAACATCCTTACAAAAATGGATGATCATGATTTCCTCTGCAAATGATAATCATTGTTGTCCTCTTACAACTCAAAGAAAAATAATTTTGTAGGAGGATGATCATTCTTTTGTTGCATAACCACAAGGCTCACAAACACGTTCTTTTGGTGCATCTCTTGCATGTGAACTTTGAAGCTATTGGTTAATGAGATAATTTAGTTTTAGTTTCTTGCCAAAATAATAATGGTCTTAGAAAAATATTTGAATTATATCTTTAGTACCTTAAATGGGAATAGATACACTATAAAAAAAAAATAATACATTAAAAAAAAAAAGATACCAAAATAGTCAACGTAACTAACCATATGTTTTAATTAAGTTAAATTACAAAACATAGATTCACTTAAGATATCTTAAAAAAAGTTCACGGAAATCAAGCTTAAGGGTGTGGTTATTCGAGCCAATTTGTGAATTCTTCCCAGAAGATAAACAAGTGGCAAGGACTTTCTGCACCCTATCAAATTTCTTGGTGCACCCCCAGAAAATTGTTTCCGTAATAGAAGTAGGGTAATTATCAACCAAAAAAAAATCTTCGGATTTGTTTTAATGTGTTTCGGAAAATGAATTTTGAAATGATAGAATATAGAGATACGGTGCAGTAAGTAATATAGCCTAAACATCTTCACGGGCTCATAACCCATTAAGTAAATAATTAAGAAATTAAAAAAATTGAGGAAGATGTTTTAGCCCATTAAGAATATAACAAATAAAAATGAAGTTGTGGTCAATTTATCTTCCAAGACTTTAATATTGTTGATGGACAAAAATCACAATATTTTATGGAAAATGCTTTACATTTGAAGTTATCATTTGGATTTTATTTAAATACTAATATATATTTTTGTAATTTTATTTATATGTTTTTTTAAATATTTATTATTTAGAATTTTCATTTGGAATTAAGGTTTTTTTTTTCTATGTGTGTGATGGCATTTCGCAGTTAATTTAAATATAAAAAGTGCATTTTAAAAAAATATATATTTTAGATTAGCTAATCTATTAAACCTATTCACAAGTGATATAGAGAATCGAACCTATTTTTAATTAACTCACGGGTCGATTGAGTTAATTAATCCATCTATTTGAAGTGACTGAATTGGTCCACTTTCAAAAATCAATAATTATTTGAAGTGACTAAAAGTTATCCGCTATAATTATAACATTGAGTTGATGAATGAAAATACCATTGTTAATTTAATATTTTGCGGTTTGTGTCAAAGAAATTGCTTAAAAACAAAAAATGCAGCACGAAACTAGAAAAAAGATCATGGGGCTAAAACTTATCTCATCATAAATAAAATCAACATCTATTAACATTAATGTAAATGATGGCGTAAAAGTAACTTGAATAAAAAAAACATTTATTAACCTTAAAGTAGATAATGGCTTAAACGTAAGTTCAACAAAGATAAAATAAAAATGCTCATTAGCATTAATGTAAATAATGGGTTAAAAGGAAGTTAAAAAAAAATTATTTCACTTTTTCTCGGTATAATAAATATTATACGGTAAATACAATGTTCTTTAGGATTATATGTTAAGATTAGAGTTGTCAAAATGAGTATTTCAGTCCGAACTGACTCAATCCATCATAAGTTGATGATTTAGTGAGTCAATTTAACCCGACTTATTTTTTAATGAGCCAACAAAATTCAAATCTAGCCTGGCCCACCACGGGTTGGCTCACAGTTCACTTAATTAAAAAAATATAAATTTTCTCAGTCAAAACTAAATTATAATTCTAATTAAAATCTAAATAAACTTTAATACAATCCAAATACAAACCAAAATAAAAAAAAAATACAAATTATTTATGTGTTGGCTAAAAAAAACAACCTAACATGACCCAAATGTAAAGCCCAACTTAATAAAAAGCACTTGTTTGACCCTTTTATCTGTGGGTTGGTGAATCAACCCAACGGGTTCAACCCGGGTGAGCCGAGTTCTAGATGAGTCGGGTCAAAAATCAACCTGTATTGAAATTTGTAAAATGATTTCAACCCAACCTGACCCAATACTGTGATGAGTCAGATTGACTCGTGAGTTCCAACTCATTTTGCTAGCTCCAGTCAAAATGATGATTTTTTTTTATTTGATAGAAAGACTCTTATAATTTGTTCTGTACGGAATGCTTTTGTTATAATGTTTTCTATAAAGTCTTGTTTTTGTTAGTTTCATCAAACGACACGTTATGTAGAAACATTTGAAACTAGGAAAATCAACCCAAAAGAAATTGCTGTATCAATTAAATTAAATAGTGAATTGTTTTTTTTTTTTAATGTATAAGAAGAAGTATAGTGTGGTAAATATCATGAAATTCAGAATGATTTAATGCATTGAGTTGGTATATGTTCAATAATTAATAAAAGGAGATAGTTGATGTCCTTTTTAAATTCTTTAAATTCACCATTTTTAAACTTTTTTTTTTGTAATGTTAAGTCAGAAGCCAAAACTGTTGATGATTAAAAAGGACATAGGTGTTCCGTATCATTTCTTGACGTGTAAGATAAAGACGGTGCAATAAAATAAGTTGTAATAGTTTTTACATAAAAATTAGATACTAATATTAAGTTTAATTAAAATATATTATTTAATTTTTTTTTAAATATTGGTCAAAATAACCGAGTATCTAAAGTAAAGGTTTAAAAATTAAACTTTGATTATATTTTGAAAAGTTATATATATATATATATATATATATATATATATATATATATATATATATATATATATATATATATATATATATATATTTATTTTTTTTTAAATTAATATTTTATTATATATATATATATATTGGTTTCTTATGAGAATCACACTTTAACTTGAATTCAGTTGTAGAGTCTTAAGAACTTGTGCCTTCCAAGTACAAACGTCTTTATTTGTTAGGTTTCATACGAAAATAATTTGGCATTTGATAATTAGTATTAATGTGAAACACATTGTGAAGACCATGTGACTATATAGAAACTGTTTTGATATATTTAGAAAGCGAAATGAATTACGTTTCCTTTTTTATATAAGGAAATAATGTAAAAGATTCTTCAAAACAATGACACGTAAATAAAGTGAAAATATGTTTTCTTATTATAGTTTATTTTATTATATTTTGTCTATATAATTGATTAATTGTTGTTTAATATAGTTATAAAAAAGGTTTCAGAAAATATAGTTATTTTTCATGATATAGTCAAACTTTTGAAATATATATATATATATATATATATATATATATATATATATATATATATATATATATATATATATATATGCATTCATCAATCAAGGTATACCAACATTTAAGCATCCAATATTAATCATACTCTTAGGAAAATTAAACCGAGTAGCTACAGATCTCAAATTCAAATTTTCACCGTTCAAAGTAAAAAACAATGTGTTATGGATCACATGTCAAAATTTCAGTTAAATTGGACGGTTAAGAAACCGGGAAACGTAATTTTATGAAAACTGCACAAACTAGAAAAAAGGTAGTCACCCAACAACTATATCCTGCTACCCAATGAAACAAAACCAGAGACATAGCGTCTAACGGTAGGAAACCACCTCCCGGTGGTCTCTATTGTGCGTAAAATACGAAAAACAGCGTATTTGCACCTACTTTGATCAATTTAAATGCACTAAAACATGTAGAATTTAACAAAGGTTCATCTATCATGCATAAAACTACTCAAAACCAAAGGTGTATGTTCAAACAGAAACCACAAAGTCGTAGAAAATGAACCAATCCAGTTCGTATCGCCTGGTGGACCTTCATTGTCGTCAGGCGATTTATGGGCAAAACCCATAAACTTAGTTCAAACAGCATGCGTCGCCTAATGAGCCTTCATTGCCACCAAGCGGTTTTTGGGAAAAAACCTAGAAACGTGAAAACAATGTAAGTGGAAGAAGGACAAAGGCACTCATGCATATATTCATCATGCAATTACATATATATATACATAAAGCACAAATTTCAGCTCTCCTAACCTAGTATCCTTGCTCTGATTTCGCGCTTAGAGTATGTTCCTAGTCCACTTTTGCCTTAGTCCCTTTCTCCCCTCCAAATGTGCTTCCAACGCTTAATGTTCACTCTCTATTTGATGCTCAAAATTCTCCCTTAGCAATTCTCCCTCAAGCCTTCTGTTAATTCTCTAAAATTTTTCCTCTCAACCCTTTTTCAGCCCTTAATTAACTTAATTAATATCATTATCTATAACAATATATAAAGAGGATATCCTCTTTTGTGTCCACATTTTGATATTCCCGTTTTACCCTTAATTATTATTTTTAAAATTATTAATTATTTTAAAACCTCTTTTGTCTTTAACTGTTATGTTCAAAATTTCTTCTGTGTACACATTTTATTTTTCAAATTTTACATTTAAAAACTATTTTAATAATTAATTATATATTTCTTATTCATCTTAACTCAAATTTCTATGTCGCGCCTATGTGTTTGCTAGCTAGGTGTTAAAGGCCATTGAAGAGCCATTACTAGATATTTTCCCGCTCCCTCTTATTCATGCCAAAAAGAGATTTGGCAAAAAGGAATTTATTTTGCAAAGTCCAAGGTTCAAACACACAACCACCTAATTGTCAAGCCAATGCAAAATCATTCAATCCATTCATGTTTTGTGATGATTCCTATACATCTAGGATTATATTATCACTCATCATGGTCAAACATATTATTAAAATAATACATAATTAAAATAACACACAATTGATATACACAAAGCTCAAACATAAGTCCTCTCAATACTGCCAAATACACTCAACCACTTCAGCTAGTACTTTTCCTTATTTTTTATCTCTGCATTAATTAACTTAAGGGTTCTCTCCCTCTCATTTATCAAACAAATATTTATTTATTTATTTATTCCCGGGTCTTACAACCTTCCTTCTCTCAAAATGTAAACACACTTCTTCACTTTTGTAGGGTAGCCATATAGATAACCCAAGGTTTCCTCCCAGCGATCCCAAAACGCGTTTTTGCTGCTTGCCATCGATCCCAACTTTAGAAATGCATGAATTTAGTTTTTAATCAAATTTTGTTAAGTTTATTTAATGTTTCAAACATGTTTCATGATAGCATTTGAGTTGTTTACATTGTTTGACACATTTCTATTTCAATGTTAGCTAATAAACTATCATGAAACACATTTGAAATGTCAAATAAACTTAGCAAAATTTTGTTAAAATGACTAAATTCAAGTATTTCTAAATTTTGAGGATTAAATTGGGTCAATGTTTCAAAGAAGGACTAATTTCAATTTTCACTAAAAATTAAGGGACTAAAATCATATTTAACACTTATTTAAAAGTATGGATATTTTAGGATTTGTTGACAAAAAAAAAGAAAAGAAAATCAATAACTAAAAATTCATATAATGAAGTTTCTTACCTTATCTATAAAATTGCGCAAAAGTACTTAAGTTACCCAATTTTTCCATGAAAAACCTAGTTTTCTTTCCCAATTTTGGACTACCAACTTACATGCATTTTCTTTTGGAATCGAGAATGATACTATTAGATTCGTTGATAGAAAGAAGTAGAATGAACAACCAAAATTTTCTAACACTTATATTAAAAGTAAGAATAAAATAAATACTATAGTTATTTAAAAATATGAATGTTATAGTTGACAAAAAAATTAAAATGAGCAATGAAAAATTCAAATAATGAAATTTCCTATCAAAGATCCATGTTATCCAAATTTTCTATTAAAAACTTATTTGTCCACTTTAAAATATAAACTTATATGCATTTTTTTTTAATCAAGAATGATGTTGACAAAAGATCTAAAATGAAAAATCAAGATTCACAAAAATTGAAGTCTTCCACTATACTTAAAAATTAAGGGTGGCAATAAGGACTTGACCCGATGGGGTGGTGGTAGGCCCGTCAAAAATGCATGGGGCGGGCCGAGACAATGAACCTACAGGTCTACTAAAGCTTGTGGCTCGTATAAAAAAAACATGCATTTGTATATCAGTTACTTTCCTTGTAGACTCCTGCATGAACGTTCCAAATTCTTGTATGATTGGAAAAGAAAAGTATTATGTAATTTTGAATGTGCTAAAATTTGAAGAATACATCATATACGTCAAAGTACAAATATAAATATGATGAAAATGTTGAATTATCAATTTAGCATCCAACTCCTCAAAATCTTTGCTTAATTTTGTGAACTTGCTAAAGTTTCCCAATTTGTTGAACATTGAAAGTTTTATCATAAGATTAATAGGGTGTCAAAAGGGGTCAGGCCCAACGGGCCGAGCCGCCAGCCCAACACATATAAAGGGGGTCGGGATAGGGTTTCCAACCCATAGATGCGATGTAGCTCGGCCTGTTTTCTGTGCTATCTTGACGGGTTACAAGGCTGGTTAGAGTGGGCCAACCCGCAACCCGTTTCACCCCTAATTATGTGTGTTTCCTCCAGTTCAAGTCATTGTGTTAGTGTGAATCATTGATTCATTTTTTTATTATGTTCTTTGTGTGCGAGTGCGAGAGAGCTACTCACTTCTTCTCTTTCATTAGCTGAACCCAAATACAATCCCAATTCAAGCATCTCATCTTCTTTTCCTCAACTTAGATTAAGATTTCTTCTTCATTGAAGCCTGTATGCAAAAAAGACCATCTTCTTCAATTCTCATCTTTGTGACACCAATCTTGCATGAAGGGAGGGGAAGTCACTGTTGAACCTTCTCTTCAACAACCACCAATTTCAATGGCAACGAAGGTTGACGTGGTGGAGAGGTTGGTTTCTTTGTCCTGAATTTTCCCTAATAATGAAAGATTGGCCCTACTTTCTGTCTATAGTGTTTGCTCATTTCACTTGCCGTGAAAAAGAACAACAATCACTTTGGGTTCGTGGAATCGCGACACAAATTGGAGTATGCTCTTTTCAACTGTTGGAGGGTGTGGGCATTGATCTACTAAAATTCTAGGTACTATTTTGTATAAAAGTTTTATTGTTTGGAGATTTTGTTTGAAGTGTGTATGTGTTGGAAAGAGTAATTATGTCTATAATTATGTCTGTAATTATTGCTATTTTGAGTGATCTTGAAACTATTTTTTATTCGAGATTTTGTTTGAAAGTATGTATGTGTCATTTGAAGTGTGTATGTGTTGAAACAAGTATAAATTTGTAACTGGAATCACGAGTTTGACGCATGACTGTGCTTGGTAGCTGTTTTGATTGACCTTGAAAGTGTTTTTTATTGAGTTTTTTGAACCTGTTTGATTGAGCTTACTGAAACCTGTTGCATTTTGAGCTTGTTGGAACTATTTTCATTGAGGTTACTTGAAATTATAGTGAGTTGAGTTTGCTGAAACTAGTGTTGTATATTTTTTTTATAGTACATTGTTGTTGGGATAATTGATTAATAATGGACGACTCTGTTAGTAAACATGTTAGTGAACCTGTAAGTAAACATGTTAGGGATGTCCATGAGGTTGAAGATATTGTTGATAAGGAAAGTGTTAAAGTGAATAAGAAAAAGGAAAAGACAACAACTTCTGATTGTTGGAAGTTTTTTACTAAGATAGGGGTTGTTGAGAATGGGAAAGAGAGGGCACAATGTAATGGTTGAAATAAAAAATATTTATTTGGGAGTAAAAAGTATGGGACCTCTCATTTAAAGCGTCATATTGAAAAATGTAACAAAATCAAGTTTAAAGATGTGAGTTAGATGATGATGGATGTGCAAGGAAAATTAAAATCCAAAAAAATAGATCAAATGGTGTCTCATGAGTTGTGTGCTAATCTTATTCAGACATGGTTTACCATTCAAGTTTGTTGAGTATGAAGAAGTTAGGACTTGGATAACCAACTTGAATCCCGGTGCTACTTTGGTGTCTATAAATACAATTAAGAGTGATGTTTTGAGAATATTTATGAGAGAAAAATACTTGTTGAGGGGAGAGTTGATAAGCATTATGTGCTAATCTTATTCAGACATGGTTTACCATTCAAGTTTGTTGAGTATGAAGAAGTTAGGACTTGGATAACCAACTTGAATCCCGATGCTACTTTGATGTCTATAAATACAATTAAGAGTGATGTTTTGAGAATATTTATGAGAGAAAAATACTTGTTGAAGGGAGAGTTGATAAGCATTCTATCTAGGATTTGTTTAACTTCGGATTTGTGGACATCTTGTACTATAGAGGCTTACATATGTTTGACAACCCATTATGTTGGTAGTAATTGGAATTTGTCTAGCAAAATTCTAAACTTTTGTCATTTGCCTCCACTTGACATTGGATTTGAATTATGTAAGAAGATAAATGAGTTTTTACATGATGAGGGCTTGAAAAAAAATTATTTTCCATCACTTTGGACAATGCTTATAGTAATGATCTTTTGGTCAAAACCTTAAAAGAGAAACTTGTTTTGCAAAATTCCTTACTTTGTGATGGTGAGTTCTTCCATGTGCGTTGTTGTGCACACATTTTAAACCTCATTGTGCAAGAAGGATTGAAAGTGATAGGTGATGGTGTGGATCTAATAAGGGAGAGCATCAAGTATGTTACTGGATTTGAGAGAAGAATGATAAAATTTAAGCAATGCATTGAGCAAGTTGAGGACATTGATGCAAAAAGTGCTTTGTGTTTAGATGTTCCAACAAGATGGAATTCAACATTCTTGATGCTTCAAAGTGTCCTTCAATACCAAAGAGTCTTTGGAAGTTTACACTTAGTTGATAAGAATTACAAGTATTGTCCATCCGAGAAATGGAAGAGAGCAGAAAAAAATGTGTACTTTCTTGATGCCATTTTATTATCACAACTCTTATTTCTGCCTCAAGTTATCCCACATCCAATTTATACTTCTTACAAGTTTGGAATATTCAAAATCTTTTAATGGAAAAAGGAAAAGATGAAGATGACCTTATAAGACAGATGACTGAAAGGATGATGATCAAATTTGATAAATACTGGGATGAATATAGTGTGGGCCTTGCATTCGGTGCTATTTTAGACCCAAAAGTGAAGTTGGAAACATTGGGATATTGTTTAGAGAAAATTGATCCCCTTTCTTGGGAAGCAAAGGTAGATACCATCAATGAGAAGTTGTACAATGTTTTCTCTCAGTATTATACAAATACTTCAAGTTCAACTAAAGCAAAGCATAGTAATATCTCAACATCTTCTGGTTCCTCCAAACGTCCACATTTTGATGTAAGTTTTCTAACCATAGCACAACCATTGTAGTTTAATTATTATTTATGATGGTGACTTAACTATTTTTTTCTTCTCGTGTTAGGAAATTAAAAAGCACGAACTTCAAGCTGCAATAGAAATGGGAGGGAATCAACTAGACGTATATTTGGATGAGCCAATATTAGATCTTGACTTCACAAAGCCTATGGATGTTCTTGCATGGTGGAGGACTCATAGTAAATGTTTTACAGATTTGGCATTGATGGCAAGGGATTTGCTAAGTATCCCAATCACTACAGTTGCATCTGAATATTCATTCAACATTAGATCAAAATTTTTAAATAAGTATAAAAATCAATTGTTACCAGAATGTGTTAAAGCACTTATTCATACTTCAAGTTATAAGCATGACTTTTTGTGAAGGTAATTTTTGTAATTTAGATTCACTAAATATTTTATCTTTTTTGAACTTAATTTTGATATTCTAACTTTTTCTTTTATTTACGTGTCATGTTTTCACAAGATGATGAAGTACCTCACACAGTCACACATTGGAGAACATAATGACTGTTGATTAAGTTTCTGATTTAACTATGTACCGTTTATGATGATAGCCCATTCGATGCATCTTGTTTTGCTTGTAATTGTGGTGTAGTGTTTATGAGTTAGATATCTAGTTTATGTTGATTGTATTTAAATTACAAGGGATAATAGAACTTGCACTTTTTATGGTGTTGTTGGATTGGATAATATAATAGAAACTTCATTTTTTATGGTGCTTTTGGATTGGATTTAAAGTTTATGTATGCATAGCTTGATGTTAGTGACTTTTTGCAGGTTGCAGAGTATTTGTTTCATGCCATGTTTTTCACTAACTATGGTTGTGGGTTTTAGTGTGTAATTTATTAAGTCACCTTGTGATGAATATAATTTGTGATGCCACTAAAAAATTGTGATTCTTTTTATGTGATTGACTTTGTTGGATATGATTTGGAGTGAATACCAAACCTCATCTTGTGTTTCCTTCATTTGATGGAAACATTTTGGAGTGAAAAATGTCATTTTGAATGTGGGTTTTTGTGTGACATAGATATCATATCAGAGTTGTTTAGAGCAAAATTTGATTGAACTTATTGTACTGCATAAATATCTAGTTTCATCTATGACAGGAGCAACGAAATTCTTACATAGATTTATTAGACTTAAAGTGTTGTATTGTATGGATATTTAAAACATATAATTGTAGTCAATTTTTTTAGCCACTGTAACCATGCACTAGGCCACTACAACGATGCTTTTTATTTTTTATTTTTATTTTTCTGCTTCTGATTCATTAATACAAATTTTCGAATTGTGCATACACATGTTCATATTGAAATGGGTTGCAAAAATTGAGATTTACCCAGCTACCATTTTCCCAAAATTCAAAAAAAAAAAAAACAAAAGCTGGCGGGCCAACACGTCAACCCACCAGCCTAAAAGCTCGCCCCTTGACGGGTCAGATTGATGTTTTCAGCCCACTTCTGTCAAACGGGTTGGCCCGTCTCGGCATGTTTTCAGATTTGATTCTCTATCTTTTGATGCTTGATTTTCTCCTCTTTTTGTGCTTATAATTTTTGTTTTTCTCTTTCTTCCCTGGCATCACATCATTCTTCAATTTGGCATCATCCTTTATATTTCTTCTTATATCAGCATCATCTTCTTTTCCTTTGTTAGGTGTGGATTTCATTGTAGTGGAATTGGACATTTTGTGAATATTAGAATGTGAACCTTCATCTACTTTCTTCACTTGGACATCTACTTTCTTCCAAAGATATTTATTTTCTGATTTTGATCCTTCTTTCATACTCACTTTATTTGTAGCTAATTTCTCCTTCATGAAGTCCAACACAAATCTTTTGTCTTTCATGTAGACTTTGAATACTTCTATGTTGTTAGCATTTTTTTATCACACAAACTTTATTTTCAAAGGAGACCTTGTAATCTTTCTCTAACATGTGAGCAACACTTAACAAATCCTGGGTAATCTCAGGAACATATAAGACATCAAAACTTAATTTGATACCTGAATGAGTTTTAATTGAAATTGTTCCTGTACCTTTCACAACAAGTTGTTCTCCATTCCCAATTCTTAACTTGGAAATATTTGATTTATCGAGCTCCTTGAAAAGTTCTCTATCATGAGTCATGTGGTTTGTGCAACCACTATCTATAATCCAATCTTTTGTAGATTCATTGGTTGTGACACATGATGTTGTAAGAAGTAGTTCCTCCTCTGTTTTATCCTCTACAATTTGAACATCTTCTTGAGAATCTTGGGATACCTTTTCCACATGTCCCAATTGACCGCATTTGTAACATTTGACATCTGGCCTCCACCAACACCAATTAGGTTGATGACCTTTTTTCTTGCAATGGGGACAAGATGGAAAAACCTGTGTTTGTTGTATTTGCTCCTTCTATTTTTTTTAACTATGAGAGCATTCTCTTCAGTGTAATTTAAATTACCTTCAACCGCCTCATGATCTTCTCTCATCAATCTTCGTTGTTCTTGTTCTTGCAAGGCATGTATCACCTCTGTCAAGGTAATTGTAGACAAATCTATTGTGCTTTTTGAGGAAGCAATAGATGCCTCATATCTTTCCGGCACCGTCACCAAAATTTTCTCAACGAGTCTAGAATCTAGAAACTCCTTTCCCAACAATTTTATTTTGTTGGCAATACCCAACAATTTGTTTGAGTATTCTTTAATTGTCTATGACTCTTTCATTCTTTACATTTCGAACTCCCTTATCAAGTTCAAAACTTTCATGCCTTGAATCTTCTCGTTCCTTTCATATTCTGCTTTCAAGTATTCCCAAATTTCTTTAAGAGACTTTAGAGTCATGATCCTGGTCTTAATCATTTGTGAAACACTTGCAAACAAGTATGATTTTGCCTTTGCCTTTCTCATTTTTTTGTCTTTATGCGCTTTTATTTGAGCCACGATGAGATTTTCGGACAAGGGAACATCATCTTCCTCCAAGACTTCCCATAGATCTAGCCCCTCTATATATGTTTGCATCCTTACTGCCCATAGATCATAGCTTTCACCATCAAAGAGTGGAATAGCGACGTGTGACATATTTCTTTCCATTCTATCGGCAGTAAGAACAATGACTCTTGATACCCTACATATAGAGCAAAATATAACATAATATCACGTATAAAATATTTAGAATATTCAACTCCTAATCTAAAATAATAACTAATTTTTAAAACTGAAATATATCACTAAAATTGAAATATTTTCTAAAAACTAATTTAAATAAAAAAAATATTAAGTAACATGACATATTTATATATATTATATTCAAATCACTTAAATTTTCAATTGAAAACTTTTTTTTTTCACTTTTGACATGATATATATATATATATATATATATATATATATATTTTTAAATAAATTTTAAATAAAAAAATTTTTTTTTTCATATTTTAAAATATATATATATATATATATATATGTATATATATATATATATTTCCACAATTATTTAAAAATTGAGAACGGTACAAATAGATTCATTGACAAAAAGTAAAAACAATAAATGTTCACAAAAATAAATTCATATCTAAAAACCTCCCCAACATAACCAAGTCACCCAAATTTTTCACTAATCCATATTTTTTCGTATAACTTTCCCAAGTTCTAAGTTATCAATGAAATGTATAACTTGTAAGTATAACTTTTAAATAATTATAACTATTGAAAGTTATTAATGAAATGTATAACTTCTAAGTATAACTTTTAAGTAACTATAAGTATTGAGTTAGTTGTTGAATAACTTTATATATTTATTACATTTAAAAAGAAGTAACAGAATATTATAATAATCAATGCCATTGTAGTTAATGAAGTCATTTGACGCAAATGAATGTTCATCATCCTCATAAAATAGCCAATTTATGACCCACTTTATTAATAAAACAACAAAAATAACGATAGTAATATATTTGTATTTAAGTTAAAAATAAAAAAAGTTATGATTAAAGTCCCTTATAAGAAATTGGTCTTGAGATCGTTTTTTCGGCTTGAAGAGAAGTAATCTTCTTAAGCAAATAAATTGAAAAAAAAAAATGGTTTATTAGAAAAAATATTTTAGTGGGTTCATTGAGGAACGATTTCTTTCCCTTTGATTATTATTAAATAAGGAGAAATGACAATATTCTCTTTCAAATTATGCGGAAAATCAAATATTTCATGATCTCTAATGATTAAAGCATATCTCTCTTGAAAAATAGAGTCCACTAAAATTAAAAAATTTTAATTGAAAAATTTAAGACACTGTGCTATCATATATGCATGTCAACATCAGTGTTAAAAAGAAAGTGTGAAACATTATAAAAGTGTGAGAGTTCCTGCGTGGGGTATTGTGAAAAGTTGAGGTCTCTCTAATCTAATAGTATCACACTAAATTATTCATAAGAAAAGACAAGTTATCTTTTGGTCTCTCTTTTATAATTTCTCTTATTTCTCTCTCTCCTTTCACACCCTCACCCTAAACTCTAGGGTTAAACCATTTCCATTCATTTTTTTTTCTTTTTCTTGTTTATCTATTTTCATATATTCAAATTTCAATTGGAAATATCATTTAATAATCTATTAATACCTACATAAAAAGGGAAATGTCAAAACTCCACCAAAATTGTTTCTACAAACGACATGATCAATAAAATTCTAACATCTTCGTCTGTGTTGATTTCAATTTAAACAATATTAAACATTTTTTAAATAACTTGAAGAAACTAATTTCTTTTCAAGGTCTTATTTAAATATAAAAGAATGTTAAAATAGTAAATTACTCATTTGGTTACTTTACATTTTAAAAGAATTCATACATCTTATGAGCCATTAAATTGTGTATACAACTAACTCCAAATTTGGATTTATTGAAACCTAACATGGTTTTGTAACCTCACCATAGGTAGGCTCCAACTTTGAGAAAAATAATGCAAAATGTATTAATAGAAAAAAATTGAAATTAAAAAACTTTTTGAAATCAAGTAAGATAACAATTTGGATTAGACTCGACAGACTAATCAGTCAACTTGTAGAAAAAAAGGTGGATCAGGTTAAGAATTTAGGCTCATTAGCCTGTATTAACCCGATTCGTTTGGCCTGTTAGTCCGTTGGGTTGCAGAACATGTTGATCATCGGCTGGTTCGTGGCCTGTTAACATCAAGTAAAATCCTCTTTATTAATAATTAACATGAATAATGAAACCAAAGTTCTTAAGAGTTTATTTTGATGAATGTGTGATGTTTAATAGACAATCAAATTAAAAGAACTTTTTTTTTTAAAGTAAAGACGGACCAGACCAGTAGACCCATTAGCCCGTCAAGATATGGGACAAGTTGCATTCCTGTAAGCCTCTTACGAGACGAATAACATTTTTAGACCCCTACTATATAAACAGAATGATCTGTCCTGATTTATTTTCGAGTTAAAAACAGATTAGACCAAAATAAGAGTTTTACCATCCCTAAAACCAAAACATCCCTAAAACTAAAACGACATGATAACTAATGACTTTTACATTTTTCGATTTAGTTATTTATAAAATAAGTAAATTTTCATTTAATTATTAAAACTAAGTCGTGCTGCTTTTTAAATTGTTTACTTTTTAAATACTTATTTTAAATTTAAACAAAATCAGTCCAATAACATTACGAATAGGTAGTGTTCATTTATATATTTTATATGTGATTGTCCGATTCAATTCGAAAATTCCAACTGTGCGAGATTGTCGTTATATAAACATTCGCATTTATACATTACTAGCGTAACACAAGCGCGATACGCATGTGTATATGTATTTTTTAAATATGCATGATATTATATTAGTAGCTGATATTATTATAATATTATTAAGTTAAAAATAAAGAAGAAATATATCAGAACAAATAAAAGAATAATATATATATATATATATATATATATATATACACTAGCGTAACACAGGCAGTATCGTGTCTGTGTGTATGTACTTTTTAAATATGCGTGATATTATATTAGTAAGTGATAATATTATAATGTTATTAAGTTAAAAATAAAGAAAAAATATATCAGAACAAATAAAAATAAAGTGAAATATATCAGAACAGATAAAAAAATAACTATTGATAAATAAAGAAGAGAAGAAACATAAACATCCGATTTTATAAAAAATTTGTAAAAGTAACGATCAATTTTTAAATATTTAGTAAATTATTATATTTAAAGGGTAAAATCGGTATTTTGAAAAGTGGACACAAAAATGGGAATCCCTTTATATATTGTTATAAATTTATCAATAATCTTTTTAAAAGGAAATGCTAGTTATACTTTTTTTATCCATGCTCTTACAAAAATTACTAGTTAAGAAAGTGTTATTTATATCATTTTTATATCATTTAATGGTTCTAGACACGTGATGGTTTCAAACAAATCTTAATCAAAATATATATATATATATATATATATATATATATATATATATATATATTTTGTTTAACGAATTCCACTACAACCTGAACAATTTGTGTCGCAGACCCAAGCCTACCTCACTGCCATGGATTCGTTGCGCGTCGCCACTACACCGCCACCTCTCCTCCGCCGACAAGCTCTCTACCAAATGGCGCGCCAACCACTCGCGGCGCGTCCTAGCCCCAGGCCCTTGATCGCCGCCACGCTTTCCAAGCCGGCGGAGGCCGCGCACTCTTCCTCCCCCGCGGCAGCCATCGTAGAGGGTCCCCCGCTAGTGGCTCCCCCGCGCCCCCGGGTGTCGCCGGATACCCTCCAGTATCCACCCGGATACGTAGGTGCGGTTCCCCACCGGTCACGCTCCGACAGTGGTGGCGACGGCGTGATGAATGCGATGAATTATTTGACGAATATTCTCACTTCGAAGGTCTACGACGTAGCAATTGAGTCCCCTCTGCAATTGGCGCCAAAGCTTTCTGGGAAACTCGGGGTTAAGGTTTGGCTCAAGAGAGAGGATTTGCAACCTGTAAGTCCCCACCACCTTTGTTTCATCTTGGTCGATATCAATTTTTGATTTTTATGTGCAATGAGTGTTTAAATGCTTCATTATTTACCTAATATTGTTAAAAGAGTAGAGTTTTAACTTCCGAACTCACCGGAGATCATCTTTGTCTTTTAATTAATCGTGGAAGATATAACTTCTAAGTTCACTATTTTGAAAATATCGTTACAATACTTTACTATACATGATGACATGAGTTGGCAGTGTTAAAGAAAAAATATTATTGTTAATAAAATATTACAGTGATGTAAATGGCTATAATTTTTGCTTGAGATGGAAGGAACTGTGGTTCGGTCATAATTATTTTTTTTCTTTTACCAAGTTCTTGGTTTTAAGTTCTAGTAGTGAAGGGCTTACCTGGATTTTGAAGCAAATGGAACATGAAGATATGCTATATGGTTCAGTGAAAGATGAGTGAACAACATACGTGCGTGTTATTGAATGAGTATTTGAAATTGGGTGTAGGTTTTCTCATTTAAGATTCGTGGAGCTTATAATATGATGGCAAAGCTTCCCAGAGAGTTGTTGGAAAAGGGGGTTATCTGCTCGTCTGCTGGGAATCATGCTCAAGGAGTTGCATTTTCTGCCAAGAGATTGAATTGCAGTGCGGTGATTATTATGCCTGTTACCACCCCAGAAATCAAGGTGTGTTTTTGTTTATATATTTGCTTTTGCCTGCTTGCTTTTATGTTTGTGTCTTTGATTGTATCCGAGGGAAGGAAAATATTGTTCAATCAAGTTATGCATTTTTGTTTCTTGTAACTTTGCAGTGGAAATCTGTGGAAGCGCTGGGTGCTAAGGTTGTGCTTGTGGGGGATTCATACGATGAAGCACAAGCATATGCTAAGAAGCAGGCGGTAGAGGAGGGTAGGACATTCATACCACCTTTTGATCATCCCGATGTCATCATGGGTCAGGGAACAGTTGGGATGGAAATTGTGCGCCAAATTCAGGGTCCAGTGCATGCAATCTTTGTTCCTGTGGGAGGGGGTGGTCTCATTGCTGGTATTGCTGCTTATGTGAAGAGGGTTAATCCAGAGGTTTGCATGATGTTATGTTATTGGTTGTTGTGATTTTGTATGGCTTTCTTTATTAAGAGAAATGATTGTTGATGGCTAGTATGAATACATAGGTGAGGATTATTGGGGTGGAGCCCTCTGATGCAAATGCAATGGCGTTGTCATTCCATCATGATCAGAGAGTGATCTTGGACCAGGTTGGAGGATTTGCAGATGGTGTGGCTGTTAAAGAGGTTGGCGAAGAAACTTTCCGAATATGCAAGGAGTTGGTAGATGGTGTTGTTCTTGTGAGCCGTGATTCAATTTGTGCGTCAATAAAGGTAACATTTTCTTTTGCTTGTAAAATTTACATTCTAAATCTCAGATGCATTAATATATTTCCAGATTTATATTTTTGACTTCATATATGTGATATGTATGCTTCTTTAGCATCTGTTGTGCATATTTTAGGAACTTTATTGAGTCTTGTCAAATGAAGTAAATCTATACTTACTACACATGAAAAGTGTAGCATATTTTAGGAACTTTTAGAGGCTGTTCCTTTGTTGGAATTCTGTTGGTCCAAATGTAGCTCTTCTATTCGTATCATCAGAGTTGGAGACTTAAGTTTACATATAGCCCTTTTGACTGTCTTGTACATTTAATGAAAAACAGTGCATTTTTTGTACAACTTGAACTTTTGGAATTTGACAAGGATGAAACTTATTGCAGGATATGTTTGAGGAGAAAAGGAACATATTGGAACCAGCAGGTGCACTTGCACTTGCTGGAGCTGAGGCATACTGCAGGTACAATGGGATCCGGGGTGAAAACATTGTAGTAATCACCAGTGGAGCAAACATGAATTTTGATAAACTTCGCGTTGTAACTGAGCTTGCAAATGTTGGTCGTAAACAAGAGGCTGTGCTGGCCACTGTTATGCCGGAGGAACCTGGCAGTTTCAAACAATTTTGTCAATTGGTATGTCTGCTACTTTAGCAAACATTGCTTCTAGAAATTTTCTTCATAATCTTATTTTCTATTTTGTCCGGCAGGTGGGGCAGGTGAACATCACAGAATTCAAATACAGATACAACTCTGATAAAAAGGCGGTTGTCCTTTACAGGTGAAATCATAATTGCCTGATTATTTTTTTCTTCATTCATTGTCAATCAACTTTTTATAGAGCAATATGTTCGCTGAATATTAACATCTCTCTGTCATAATTTATTAGTTTTCATTGACTCCCAAATTCTCTATGGAAACTATCTCTTATCAACTTTTTATTATTATTGATGTTTATCTGTTAACAACTAGTATTATGTTAAGACGGCCCATAACATATTGTGAATGTGCAGCGTTGGGGTTCACACAGTCTCCGAGCTAAGAGCAATGCAGGAGAGGATGGAATCTTCCCAACTCAAAACTTTCAATCTCACAGAAAGTGACTTGGTGAAAGACCACTTGCGTTACCTGGTATGTTGGCCTCACAAATTTCCTTCACAATGAAGGTTATTGTATCATACATTCATATCCCTTTTCCCAGCGCTATTCCCAACCATCAAACACTGTAACATTATTGATGTTAGGTATATTGTATTTTCTGATGATCCCGGTCCAAATAAGGTTAGATGTTGAAAATGAAGTAACATGACACAGCTAAGCCGCCCCATTTGATTTGTTTATCTCGTCTACTTGCAATAGTCTTCATCAAACATGTGTCTTTCACAAACAGTTGTGTTTGTATTGTTGAACTAAGTTAATGTTGTTTTGAACACATTTCAGATGGGAGGCAGATCAGATGTTCAGAATGAGGTTCTTTGTCGTTTTACATTTCCAGAAAGACCCGGTGCCTTGATGAAATTTTTAGACTCCTTCAGTCCACGTTGGAATATTAGTTTATTCCATTACCGAGGGGAGGTGGGAAGTTTTTTCATTTTGTATTCCTTTAGTGAAACACACAGCATGTTAGTGTTGTTGTTTGATCTTAATTAGAGTTTCACTTTGGTAACCAACAGGGTGAGACTGGAGCAAATGTTCTAGTTGGAATACAGGTACCCAAAAGTGAGATGGATGAATTCCATGACCGTGCCAACGGACTTGGATATGATTATCAAGTGGTGAACAATGATGGTGACTTCCAGCTTCTAATGCACTGATCATGGTTTTAAGCACTTGTCATTACTGTGCATTTTAGTGGACAAAATGCTCATATTTAATATTTCATCACTCACCTCTACAAGTTGGATGTGGGAAAGCTGAAAAAGAAGTGCCTCTTCAGACATGTCATTGGTTGATTAGAGGAAGTAGCTCTTGTTACCTAGTGCGGCATCCTGTAACAGTTTTTATAATGTGTAGGTTTATTTTATGTTTATTTTGGAAAGCATTGGAGGAGTCCTATAATATTGTTGACTGATCTTTTTTTTTTCTCTGTAATATAAGCGTCTTTTGTTTGCTAAACTCAGCAGCCTGAATATGTTTGAAAAACTTGAATTTATGGTCTTGCATTAATGGAAAGGAACAACCTTCGCAGGTGCCAATGCTGACACCATGATATGGGGTTGGGCCTACTTTTATTAAATGCTGTTTAATGTTGTGCATTAATCTTGGGGTCTTTCTTCCTTCACCTCCAAAATTTCTTCTACATTTTTAATAAAATTTTAAATCTCAAAACTACCCTTTGACCATTTAATTAAAACCAACCACGGAGATCACGTCTCCAACATTATTTTTGAAAATCAACTTTTGAAAGTCAAAATATATAATCAGAAGTCGACTTCTAGAAGTCAAAAATATAATTGGAAGTTAACTTTTGGAAGTCAAAATATATTATCGGAAGTCGACTTTCAAAAATTAAAATATATTACTGGAAGTCGACTTCCGAAAGTCAAAATATATCACCGGAAGTTGACTTTCGGAAGTCAAAATATTATTTTTAAATTTTATTTTTTAGTATAATTATTTTTAACACATTGTATAAAAATAGTTATATATAATCTTATTTTTTAAATATATATTAAAAATACTTAAGAAATAAAATAAATTAAAAATACTTAAACTTTATATTAAAAAATATTAATTTTGTTTTAACTATTTTTAATTTTATTTTAATTTTATATTTTCTAAATTTTAAATGTTTTTTTTATTTTTTATGTTTTCATACTTCTTAATATATATTTGAAAAATAAAATAAAATATTAATATCTATGTATATAAATTTATTTTAATTTAATGTACTAAAAAATAAATATAAATATAAAAAGTAAATAAAACAAAAATATTATTAAACTTTAAATAAAAAAATGAAAATGAAAAATATATTTTGTTTTTGACTTCTGGAAGTCGACTTTCAGTAGTATATTTTGACTTCCAGCGGAAGTTAATATTTTGACTTTCGAAAGTCGACTTCCGGTAGCATATTTTGACTTCCGAAAGTTGATTTTCCGTAATATATTTTGACTTCCGAAAGCCGATTTTCGGTTATATATTTTGACTTCCGGAAATCTACATCTGATTATATATTTTGACTTCCGAAAGTTGACTTTCGGTTATAGTTAGACTTCCGAAAGTTGACATCCGGAAACAATTTTAGGAGTGTAATCTAGGTGGCTTCGTTCAAATGGTCAAAGGATATTTTTGGAATTTTTGAAATTTTTGGAGGTGCAAAATAAATATTTGGAGGTGCAAGCCCTTGATCTTGGAACATCTTCTAAGGGAAAGAAGAATCCAAACATCATTCTATTTAGCACCTCAAATGGTGATAAAGCAGAGTTTAATCTCTGACCCAATATTCTCTTACCTCTACTCTAAAAATTTCAAATAACTTACTTTTGTAAATAACTGATTACACACATCAATATTTCAAGTCATTAATAAAAGTGAGTGAATTTCCTTTTTCACTTAACATTCTATCGCTATCACATATATTATCATGATCGAGCTCAACCAGATAGTTTATAACAGAAGTGCAACTCTGATAAGGGAATTACTTTCTTCACCCTATCATTTTCTTTCTACACCCTGAGTACAATAAACAATTCCAATTATTATTTTTTTTCATTGCCGTAAACTTCCGGAATGTTTTGATGAGGCGAGAGGTGAAATTTGACAGGATACAAGAAGCTTTAGCCCTCTGATAAACTCTGAGAACAACCTAAGGACTAACAAGACATTCATAGTAAAAAGATTCTAATATATGAAAAGTTTCACCTAAAATACTACAGATTTCGTTCCAATTTGTTAAACATACCTACCATAATTACTAAATATAAACACCATTTTTCTATCTTTGGTTATTTAATGTTTTTAGATATATCCACCCTTACCTTCTCTCTCATTTGCCCCTCACATCTCTCAGATATGTCACTCCCTCTCAGGATAACTCCGAAGCTTCTTCTTCACAATAGGAGCTTCCAAAACCTCCCTATAAGGAAACCTCCCTTCGGGTTTGAAACTTTGCACAAGAAAAATGCTTCTTTGCTGCTTGCCTATATACACAGGCCTTTTACTTATTGCACCCTTCTAACTATTAATAGAGAAAAGACTAAAATATCATTTCTCAACTTACTCTAATATCCACTACAAGAAAATGCTTCATTAGTAATTAATTCTAGTGACCAAAAATTGTTAGTCACTATAATAACTAATTTATATATCAATTTAAAAAATAAAAAATTATAATTGGTTATTAATTAATTAGATACCAATTTATAAACTAAATCATTTTTGTAGTCAAAACCATAATAGTTAATTGTAAAGACCAATTGACTGACTAATTATATTTTTTATAGTTACTATTTTAGTAACCAATAAATTTTACTTTGTTAATTGGTATCAAAATTAGTTACTACAATGATTAATAATTTTGTGTCACTAAAATTAGTTACTCATGAAATATTTTCTTGTAATGATCACTGTTAAATGTATCTAAAAATAGACAGTAGGAAAATTTTACACTAATTAGATGTGAACTAAATAAGGTAAGAAAAGAGAACACAATACTACTTTTTAATCTAAAATATTAAAACAATAGATTTATAAATTATCACATTTATATATTGCTTGTCTTATTTAGTTTTTTGTCACTTCCCAGTCATTTAGAGTTTTTAATAGAAGAAGAGTTAGAACGTTTTGCAAAAGCTTGTTGTTAAAAAGTCTTACCACAGCACATTTCATGTGTTCTCGAAAACATGTTTAAGAGAACTCATGCCAAAAACTTTATTTTCAAAGCTTGACTTGAATTACATTTATTCTTAAAATCTCATAAGTCACTTTTAAAAAAATTGTAAAATGATGGTTTTAAAAAGGCTTAAATATATATATGATTCCTATTTGTGATTGTTTAATTTGGTCATCATTTTCGTTTTGTATTCAATAAGGTTCTCATTTTCGTCAAAATTTGATCAATTTGGTTCTATTTACTAACAATGTTTAAATAATTAACATTTTTTAATAATGCATGTCACGTCTCAACTTCTGGTTTTTTGATTTTTTAATTTTTTAAAATTTAAAAAAATTGTCCACGTGTCAATATCAGTGTCATGTGTGAATTTGTGGTTATATTATTTCTGATTTATTTTTATTCAATTTAGTCCTTATATCTATTATTTTTGTTCAATTCAATATCTGTATTCGTAGTTTTTTGTTCAATTTAATCATAATTTTTGTTAGAATGGAATAATTTTATCTCTTTCAAATTGAAACCAAATTTAATTTTTTATAAATATTATATATTTATTTTTAAAATTGACATTATTATTAATTATTTTTGAAATTCAATTATAAATTATTAGATTTAATTATAAATTAAATATAATTCTTAGATTCAATTGTTTGTAGAATACAATTATTTAAAATATTATTAAAATATAATTAGTAAATATTTTTTAAAAATATATTAACATATGTAAAATTGTTATTTAAATCTAAAACGTTTATTATTTTATTGTGTTTTAGATATTAAAATCTAAAATATTTTATTTAAATGTTAATTTTATAAATATTAGTATACTTTTTTCTAAAGTATTTCTAATATTTTTATTTTTTTAATATATTTTAAAAATATTAGTATTTTAAAATATAAATATTAGAAGAAAATATTTAATAGTTATATTCTAATAATATTTTAAATATTTGTATTTCTATTTAATAATTAAATCTAAGAGTTATATTGAATTTATAATTAAATCTTGTAATAATTTATATTTGATCTTCAAATATAATTAATACAAATTTGAATTTTAGAAAAAATATTAGTATAATACTTTTAAAAGATATTAAATTTGGTGTTTATTTGAAGGGGACAAAATTGATTCATTTAACTAAAATTGTGACTAAAATAAATAAAAATAAAGAATATAAAGATTGAATTGAATAAAAATAACGAATAAAGGACTAAATTGAATAAAAAGAAACAACACAATAACAAACTACCATGTTGTATTGGCATTAACACGGAAAACAATTATAATTTGACATGTGGACATTTTTTTTAAAATAAAATAAAAATTAAAAGTTTTAAAAAAATTAGGAGCCGAAACGTTGACATATACGATTTAAAAACATAAATAAAATAAAAACAACAACAAAAATAAAAATAAAGAATAGATATGTATTTAAATCTTTTAAAAATTAAGGTACATAAAAAAATTATGGGTAGGAGTGTAAGAAGAATTTGAAAAAGAAATTGACAAAACATTATTGCCACTAAAACTATTGCTTTCTGCATCCCCTATTTTGTTCCTAAATCCCGTTCAGTATAGGAAATGTCTGAATTGTCCTTATGAATTGTTAATTTCTTCTTCCCTTTCTCCTCAATTTCTCCTTATGGATTGGTTTTTCCGCTGAAAAGAACGTGTTTTCAAATATAATTAAACATATTTTTAGTTACTAAATTTTATGTAAAATTAAAACTTTGATACAATTTCATCATGATTACCGAAGTTAAACTTTTAATGACGTGTGTAACGGCGTTGCATCTTCACATATAAACATTATAGACGTACACGTGGTTGCCAGAATATTGACTATATATTTTGCATATTAGTAACTCCTTCTTCTCACCACTGAATTAATACCCTTTTGCAAACCCACCGGCCTTCGCTTTCAATTTCGATTCATATGGGGACTTTGATTTTCAGATATGGAGTGTAATGTCGACTATGTAAAATCACAAAGAGGTCGTTGGGTTTATATATATTTTCTAATATGTATTGGTTATATATGAATTAATTATGAATATTGAGAGACTGTAGTCAATATATATATCACGTTAATTTTGTTAATTTTGTACATGTAAGACATTTGATATCATTTTAATTCCAAAACTTTAAAATATTGATATTATGAGTCTTTATTTTATATAATGTTTAACTTTATTTATTTTATATAATATGAGACTTTAATTCGTACTTAGACTATTCCTAATACAACCAAACATGACAATAATAACCAGGGGCGGACCCAGGAAGGGACGGGGGGGAGCCGTGGCCCCCCCAATGTTTTTGATTTTTTTTTATTTATATTATATGAATTTTTTTTTTTGTTTTTAATTTTTTAAATTATGTATAAGAAATTTAATGTTTTGGAATTTTTTAAATAATAAAAATATATATTAGGAATTGATAAATATTAAAATAGGTATCTTTTTATTTATTTT
>Ga0214542_1003058_pt1 | contig 34442 bp, 4 predicted proteins | sample CNSS1metaG_FD_160096 | JGI IMG/M metagenome (GOLD analysis project Ga0214542, IMG submission 160096) | Root nodule microbial communities from cowpea collected in UCLA plant growth center, Los Angeles, California, USA - CNSS1 | ecosystem: Host-associated > Plants > Roots > Nodule | place: USA...
TGGAGGGCGGTGGGTATGTTGTAGGGGATATGGGTGGTAGGGAGGGTGGGGGCGGGAGTTGGGGGTGCGGTGAGCCCCGGTTGACCGGATGGAAAGTGATGGGGATGGGCAGAGGTAACGGGTGTCTGTTGGGTGGTGGTGAAGGTGTGGGGGGTGGGATTGTATTCACTTTCTTCCTCTGTAGGCTGGAAAGTCGGAGACTTCACAGCTTTAGAGGTTTCTTTGGCTTTTCCCTTCAGGTTGGGATCCGCCTCGATCCTTCGCCTGAGGTGGGAGTTATCTTGTCTCAAAGCCTCCATTTCTTCAGCACTGCGCTTCTTCAGGTCTGTGAGTTCCTGTTGCATCTTTGCTTGGCCGTCTAGGATAGCGGCCAAATCAGGGGTGATGCTGGGAGGTCCAGAGGGACCAGCATCCGCTTGCTTGTTAGCTCCAGCTCTGCTGCGGGTAGAAACCATCTTCAGAGAAAAACGGGTACTAAAGGTGTTCGTCTCAGGCCCCACGGTGGGCGCTAATTGTTCCTGCAGAGAACAAATAAGATAAGTTAGGCACAAGCGTCACCTTACCATGTAGTCCGCTATCTCTTCGGTTGACCTCTTTCTGGTAGGTACATATCAGCTTGAACCCAGGAGGGGTTACCTGCAGAAGAATCTCCGAAGCTCAAGTAAGTCAAAGTTCTTCGAGAGTCAAATCAGTGATTAATGAATGCGTACCTTTAAATGATGGGGTCCACGCATATTTATAGAGCATTAATGACGTTTGACCATTTCATGGGCTGGGCCTTGACTTGGGCTCTAGGTGGGGCTTGTGAGTGGGCCAGGGCCCAAACCCAAGCCCTTAAGGTTTATTGGATGTGGACGTTTCCATTATGTTGAGTTCATTAGAGTAGTCGGCCCAGGTTCTAAACTTAGCAGATATGCTGGAGTAGTCGGTCTAAGCCGGCTATTTGTCTTGATGGCTTACGTTGGTGTAGGTTGTCCCTTTAGAAGTTTAGGTCAAGACCGGTATAGGTTATGCTAAGCCGGCCTAGGCTGTATACTTGGCTGCCTTGATATGCACTGTTTACTTATTTGGTCTAGTTTGGTTAGGTGTGATACATACACTAATTTCACAACTAAAATATTTTCACACCCATTTGACACCTAAAATATTTTTACACCCATTTTACTTCCATTGGACAACTAAAATTGGTTTACACCTAATTAAGACGTAAAATATTTTTACACCCGTTGGACACCTAAAATAATTTTATACCCATTTGACAAATAAAATATTATTACACCCATTTGACACCTAAAATATTTTGACACCCATTGAACACCTAAAATATTTTGACACCCATTTGACACCTAAAATATTTTTACACCCATTTGACATCTAAGATATTTTTGCACCCATTTGACAACTAAAATATTTTTAGACCCATTTGAGACCTAAAATATTTTTACACCAATTTGATAGCTAAATTTTTTTTACACCTAATTGAGACCTAAAATATTTGTACGTTAACTTCACACCAAAAATATTTTTACTCCCATTTGAATCCTAAAATTTTTTTACACACATTTGAGACGTAAAATATTTTTACACTTGTTGGACACCTAAAATTATTTTATACCCATTTGACAACTAAAATAATATTACACCCATTTGACACCTAAAATAATCTCACACCCATTTTAGACCTACAATATTTTTACTCCATTTGAAACCTAAATTTTTTTTCATGCATTTGAGACCTAAAATATTTTTACACCCATTGAAGACCTAAAATATTTTTCCACCCATTTGACACCTATTATCTTTTTACTCCCATTCGACACCTATTAACTTTTTACTCCCATTTGACACCTAAAATAATTGTACACCCATTTGACACCTAAAATATTTTTAAAACCATTTGACATCTAAACTTTTTTTATTCCCAATCGACTCCTAAATTTTTTTTCATCCATTTGACATCTAAGTATTTCTTACTCCCATTTGACACGCAAAATTTTCTTACACCCATTTCTTATACTTAGTCATTCTTTTCTCCGATTTGACACCTAAAATGTTTTTACACCAATTTGACAGCTAAACCTTTTTTAAACCTAATTGAGACGTGAAATATTTGTACGCTAATTTCACACCTAAAATATTTATACACTCATTTGACACCTAAAATATTTTTACACCCATTTGACACCTAAGATATTTTTCCACCCATTTGACACCTAAAATATTTTTATACCCATTTGACACCTAAATTTTTTTTACACCCATTTGACGCCTAAAATATTTTTACACCCTTTTTACTTCCATTTGACAACTAAAATTGTTTTACAACTAAAATTGTTTTACACCCATTTGACACCTGAAAATTATTTACACCCATTTGAGACGTAATATACTTTTACACCAATTTGGCACCTAAAATATTTTTACTCCCATTTGAAACCTACAATTTTTTTACACCCATTTAAGACTTAAAATATTTTTACACTTATTTGACACCTAAATTGTTTTTTCATCCATTTCACACCTAAGTATTTTTTTTACTCCCTTTTCACACCTAAATTTTTTACACACATTTGACACCTAATATATTTTTACACCTATGTGACACCTAGTTCTTTTTTACTCCAATTTGACACCTAAAATATTTTTACACAAATTTGACAGGTAAACGTTTTTTAAACCTAATTGAGACATAAATTATTTGTACGCTAATTTCACACCTAAAATATTTTTACACTCATTTGACACCTAAAATATTTTTACACCCATTTGGCACCTAAAATATTTTTACACCCATTTGAGACATAAAATATTTTCACGCCCATTTGGCACTTAAAATATTTTTATACCCATTTGACACCTACAATATTTTTACACCAATTTGACAGCAAAAAAACATTTTTACACCTATTTGAGACGTAAAATATTTCTACATTACTTCACACCTAAAATATTTTTACATCTATATGTACACCGTTTTGAAACCTCAAATTTTTTGACACCCATTTGAGAAGTAAAATATTTTTTCATCCATTGGACACCAAAAATAATTTTATACCCATTTGACAAATAAAAAAATTTTACACCCATTTGACACCTAAAATATTTTTACAACCATTTTACAACTAAAATATTTTTACTCCGATTTGAAACCTAAATTATTTTGCACGCATTTGAGGACTAAAATATTTTTACACCAATTGGAGACCTAAAATATTTTTCCACCCATTTGACACCTATTTTATTTTCTCCCATTTGACACCTAAAATAATTTTACATTCGTCTGACACCTAAAACATTTTTACACCCATTTGACACCTATTTCTATACCAATTTTACAGCTAAAATTTTTTTACACCTACTTGAGAGGTAAAATATTTTGTACACTAGTTTCACACCTAAAATATTTTTACACTCATTTGACACCTAAAATATTTTTACACTTGTCCCAATCATGCCTCAGACGCACGTGACACACGACACGCAACCTGACCAAGGCCATTTCCCCAAGAACGTTAGCGGCGCACGGCCACCATCAACCCCTAAGCCGAGGGCCGAACCCCGCGCATTAAGAGCACCTCCAAGGGCAAGGATGTTAGCAGGGCACGACCACCATCAAACTCCCTGGGTCGAGTACCAGGTCCCGGACACCAAAACACCTAAAACCTCCTAGAGCACAAACCAGGCGGCCAACCACTCACACCCAGCCGAGCACCTAATCCCACACACTAGGAAAACCTCCCAGGCCCCCTCCCCAAAGTGTAAGGCCAGCAGCCCACAACCAACTAGCTAGCACCAAGAAACCAACCCCTCAGATCCACATGGTCGAATGTCGAGTCTCGCGCACTAAGAGGGAGCGTATCACCCACACTCATAACAAACGCTCATCGCATAACAACCCTCAGGGGCTCGTTGGTATTTTCGCCCAATGTCAGCGAAATCCAAGAAAGGTAAAACAGGTATTTGGGCCTCCAAAGCCCACTGCAGGTAGGACCTACAGGTAAAATATATATATATATATATATATATATATATATATATATATATATATATATATATATATATATATATATAGCACGTTATCCCATGCAATGATTACGCATTAATATATTCTCTGAAGATTCTGACATCACCAGTGCTAACTTAAGCATCAGAGTGTCTTTTTCAAGTCTCCTTGTGCCGCCCTCAAGCCCCCCTTGGAAGCAAGTGAAGACCGACCCGAAGCAAGACGTCCAAGACCCTTGACTGATCTGTGGACTACAGACCTCGGTCCCGTACTGATGGTGGCCGTGCGCCGCTAACATTCTTGGGGAAATGGCCTTGGTCAGGTTGCGTGTCGTGTGTCACGTGCGTCTGAGGCATGATTGGGACAACACCTATTTGAGACGTAAAATATTTTTACAAACGTTTGACACCTAAAATATTTGTACCCCGATTTGAAACCTAAAATTTTTTTTACACCCATTTGAGACCTTAAATCTTTTTACACCCGTTTGACAACGAAAATTATTTTACACCCATTTGACACCTGAAACTTTTTTGCACCCATTTGAGACGCAAAATATTTTTACACTCATTTGACACAAAATATTTTTACTCCCATTTCAAAGCTACAATTTTTTTACACCCATTTGAGGCCTAAAATATTTTTACACCCATTTGACACCTAAATTATTTCTACACCCATTTGACACCTAAAATTTATTACACCCAATGGACACCTAAAATATTTTTACACCCATTTGACACCTAATATAATTTTACACCTATTTCAGACATAAAAATTTTTTACACCCTTTTGACATCTAAAATATTTTTACTCACATTTGAAACCTAAAATTTTTTTACACCCCTTTGAGATGTAATATATTTTTTCACCCATTGGACACCTAAAATAATTGTATACTCATTCGACACCTAAAATATTTTTACACACATTTGACACCTAAAATATTTTTACACCCATTTTACTCCTAAAATATTTTTAAATGCATTTGAGACCTAAAATATTTTTACACCCGTTGGAGACCTAAAATATTTTTCCACCCATTTGACACCTATTATTTTTTTACTCCCATTTGACACCTAAAATAATTTTACACCCATTTGACACTTATGTTTACACCAATTTTACACCTAATTGACACGTAAAATATTTTGTACGCTAGTTTCACACCTAAAATATTTTTACACCCATTTGACACCGAAAATTTTTTTACACCCATTTTAGAGGTGAAATATTTTTACAAACGTTTGACACCTAAAATATTTGTACTCCGATTTTAAACCTAAAAATTTTTTAGACCCATTTGAGACTTTAAATTTTTTTACACCCATTTGACACCTAAAACCTTTTTACACCCATTTGCACCTGAAATTTTTTTACACCCATTTGAGACATAAAATATTTTTACACCCATTTGACACAAAATATTTTTACTCCCATTTGAAACCTACAATTATTTTACACCCATTTGACACCTAAAACATTTTTACACCCATTTGACACCTAAATTATTTCTACACCAATTTGACACCTAAAATTTTTTACACCCAATGGACACCTAAAATATTATACACCCATTTGACACCTAAAATATTTTTACTTCCATTTTACACCTAAATTTTTTTTACTCCTAACTGATACGTGAAATATTTGTACGCTAATTTCACAACTAAAATATTTTCACACCCATTTCACACCTAAAATATTTTTACTTCCATTTGACACCTAAAATGTTTTTACACCCATTTGAGACATAAAATATTTTTACACTCATTTGACACCTAAAATATTTTTAATCCCATTTGAAACCTAAAAGGTTTTTACACCAGTTGAGACGTAAAATATTTTACACCCATTGAACACCTAAAATATTTTACACCCTTTCGACACTTGAAATATTTTTACACCCATTTGACACCTAAAATATTTTAACACCCATTTGAAACCTAAAATATTTTTTCTCCCATTTGAAACCTAAAAGCTTTTTACACTCATTTGAGATCTAAAAAATTTTTACATCGAATTGACACCTAAAATATTTTTATACCCATTTGGCACCAATTATTTTTTTACTCCTATTTGAGATCTAAAATATTTTTATAGCCGTTTTGACACCTAAAACATTTTTACACTCCTTTGACACCTAAAATATTTTTATACCCATTTGACACCAATTATTTTCTTAGTCCCATTTGACACCTAAAATATTTTTATAATCGTTTTGACACCTAAAACATTTTTGAACCCATTTGACACCTAAAATTTTTTTACACCCATTTGACACCTAAAACTTTTTTACACCTATTTCACACCTATTTTTTTTAACTCCCATTTGACACACAAAGTATTTTTACTCCAATTTTACAGCTAAATTTTTTTTCCACCTAATTGTGACGTAAAATATTTATTACTCTAATTTGACACCTAAAATTTTTTTACACTCATTTGAGATCTAAAATATTTCTACATCGATTAGACACCTAAATTATTTTTATACCCATTTGACACCAATTATTTTTTTACTCCCATTTGACATCTAAAATTTTTTTATAGTCGTTTTGACACCAATTATTTTTTTACTCCCATTTGAGACCTAAAATATTTTTATAGCCATTTTCAACCTAAAACATTTTTACACCCATTTGACACCTATAAGTTTTTTACACCCATTTGACACCTAAAATATTTTTACACCAATTTTACAGCTAAACTTTTTGTACACCTAATTGTGTCGTTAAATATTTATTACACTAATTTCACACCTAAAATATTTTTACTCCGATTTGACACCCAAAATATTTGTACACCCAAAATATTTGTACACCTATTTGACACCTAAAATATTTTTACACCCATTTGACACATTAGATTTTTTTTACTCCCATTTGACACCTAAAATATTATTACACTCATTTGACACTTAAAATATTTTGACACGCATTTGACATCTAAAATCTTTTTACATCCATTTGATACCTAAAATATTTTTACACCTATTTGACACTTAAAATATTTTTACACCCATTTGACATCTTAAACGTTTTTACACCCATTTGACACCTAAATTGATTTTCATCCATTTGACATCGGAATATTTTTTATAGCCATTTAACACCTAAAATTTTTTTACACCCATTTGAGACATAAAATATTTTTACACCCATTTCACACCTATAATTGTTTTACACCTATTTGAGACGAAAACATTTGTACGCTAATTTCACACCTAAAATCTTTTTGCACCCATTTGAGACCTAAAATATTTTTACACCCATTTGAGACGTAAAACTAGTTTATCTGTCAAATGGGTGAAAAAATATTTTAGGTGTCCACTGGGTGTAAGAATATTTTACCTATCAAATAGGTGTAAAAATATTTTAGGTATCAAATGGAGTAAAAGGAAATTAGTTGTCAAATGAGTGTAAAAAGAAATTAGGTGTCAAATGGGTGTAAAAATATTTTAGGTGACAATTTGGTGTAAAAAAAATTTATTTGTCAAATGGAAGTAAAATATATATAGGTGTAAAAAGGATGAAAAAATATTTTAGGTCTCAAATGGTTGTAAAAATATTTTAGGTGTGAAATGGGTGTAGAAATATTTTGGGTTTCAAATGGGTGTAAAAATATTTTAGGTGTCAAATGGGTGTAAAAATATTTAGGCACCAAATGGGTGTAAAAATATTTTAGGTGTCAAATGGGTGTAAAAATATATTAGGTATCGAACGGGTGTAAAAATCTTTTAGCTCTCAAATGTGATGGATGCGCGAAGCCACAAGTCTTGTTGGAATCACGATGCAAGGCTGTGAAACATAAATTTGTTCGATGGAAAACCACCAAACAGGCAGTGGAAGACTATGATCTCACGGTGGAGAACTCTCACTGGTGCGGATCCTAGGAGGTGAATACCTCAACTAGAAGGTGAGCTAGACGAAAGAGAATTAAAATTTCACTCTCATTGATCAAAGTTGTGTTACAATAAGGTTGGCTTGCCTTGTGTAGCTGAAGGCAACCGGGAAAGGAGAAGAAGAAGAAATGCCGTCTAACAGATTTTCCTAACGGCAAAGATGTGAGGTTAACCCTAAGTGATTGTTGTGGAATGCGTGAAGCGATGGAGAACCGTAGCGAATAAAGGCTCCCAAAGATGCAGAAGGCAGGAACATGTGATGTTGAAGCGAGGTGGAAAACGTGATGGTGTTTGCGAGACGCGGAAACCGTAAAAGGGGTTGGCCTTCGTAAAAGAGGGAGGTAGCTAGGGTTGTACGTTGGGTGTGTTGGTGACAAAGGGTTGTTGTGCGTGAATGCAAGGCTTATGAAAGAACCCTTGAGAAAGGGGCCACCCTCTTTTACTAACCCTAGCATAGTGATCACGTGTGATGATGAAACGGAAAGTGGGTGTTGGTTCAGCAAAAGAACGGAAAATAATAGGCTTTGAGCAGTGGCGTGGAGCTGTCTTCAATTTGGGTTGTTGGCAAACATTGAAGTTTTGGCCCAAACCAAAAGGAGGCTAGTCGTATGCTCGCGTGTATGCAGCAGCAAAATGAATACTAGTTCCATGTATTCATGCCAATCTGGGCTGCTGCGCAGGGGGTCCAATCGCATGTGGAGGTCCAATTACATTGCCCTTTTGTTGGCCCATCCGTGGAGCAGATTTATAGATGTGGGCTGCACAATAAAGTCCAAATATTAGGCTGATATTAACAATAATGGCCCAAAATATTTAAGACTATAAAACTATTATTTATGTAATTCAAAACAAAGAAAATAAAAGAAATGGGTCAATGGCCCAAGCCATGAGGCCTTAGGGTGATATTCATCAAAATGGGTGTAAAAAAGTTTTACGTTTCAAATGGGAGTAAAAACATTTTAGGTTTCAAATGGGCATAAAATGTTTTGGTTGTCCAATGGGTGTAAAAATAGTTTAGGTTTCAAATTGGTGTAAAATATTTTAAGTGTGCTATGGGTGAAAAAAAAGTTTACGTTTCAAATGGGTGTAAAAAAATATTAGGTTTCAAATGTGAGTAAAAATATTTTTGGTATCAAACAGGTGTAAAAATAATTTATGTCTCAAATGGGTGTAAAAAATTGAGGTGTCAAATGGGTGTAAAACTATTTGAAGTGTCAAATTGGTGTAAAAATATTTTAGGTGTGAAACTATCGTACAAATATTTTAGGTGTAAAAATATATTAGGTATCAAATAGGTGTAAATATATTTTAGGTGTAAAATGGGAGTAAAGTTATTCTAGATATCAAATGAATGTAAAAAGAATTTAGGTGTCAAATGGGTGTAAAATTATTTTAGATATCAAATGGATGTAAAAAGAATTTAGGTGTCAAATGGGTGTAAAAATATTTTAGGTCTCCAATGGGTATATTAGGTATTAAGTAGGTGTAAATATATTTTAGGTGTAAAATGAGGGTAAAGTTATTCTAGATATCAAATGAATGTAAAAAGAATTTAGGTGTCAAATGGGTGTAAAATTATTTCAGATATGAAATGGATGTAAAAAGAATTTAGGTGTCAAATGGGTGTAAAAATATTTTAGGTCTCCAATGGGTGTACAATTATTTTAGGTCTCAAATGGGTGTAAAAAAATATTAGGTTTCAAATGGGAGTAAAAATATTTTATGTGTCAAATGGGTATAAAAATATTTTAGTAGTCGAATGAGAGTAAAAATATTTTAGGTGTCAAATAGTTGTAAAAATATTTTTGGTGTCCAATGGGTATAAAATTATTTTAGGTGTCCAATGGGTGAAAAAATATTTTACGTCTCAAATGGGTGTAAAAATTTTTTACTGTCAAATAGGTGTAAAAATATTTTACATCCCAAATGGGTTTAAAAAAATTTTGGGTATCAAAGGGGTGTAAAAATATTTTAGGTGTCAGATAGGTATAAAAATATTTTAGGTGTGAAATTAGCGTACAAATAATTTACGTCTCAATTGGGTGTAAAAAAATTTTAGGTATCAAATAGGTGTAAAATGGGAGTAAAAAAATTTAGGTGTCAAATGAGTGTAAAAATATTTTAGGTTTCAAATGGGTGTAAAAAGAATTTGGGTGTGAAATGGGTGTAAAAATATTTTAGGTGTCAAATCGGTGTAAAAATATTTTAGGTTGGAAGTGGGTGTAAAAAAATCTTATGTGTCAAATAACTGTAAAAATATTTTAGGGGACAAATGGGTGTAAAATTATTTTAGGTCTCAAATGGGTGTAAAAAAGTTTTCAGTTTCGAATGGGAGTTAAAATATTTTAGGTGTCAAATGGGTAAAAAAAATATTTTAGGTGTCGATTGGGAGTAAACATATTTTAGGTATGGAATAGTTGTAAAAATAATTTAGGTATCCAAAGGGTGTAAAAATATTTTACGTCTCAAGTGGGGGTTATAAATTTTAGGTTTCAAATGGGAGTAAGATATTTTAGGTGTTAAATGTGTGAAAAATATTTTAGGTATCAAATAGGTGTAAAAATGTTTTAGGTGTCAAATGGGTGTAAAAATGTTTTTGGTTTCCAATGGGTGTAAAAAAAATTTAGGTGTCAAAAGAGTGTAAAAATATTTTTAGTTTCAAATGGGAGTAAAAATATTTTAGGTGTCAAATGGATATAAAAATATTTTAGGTGTCAAATGGAAGTAAAATATTTTAGGTGTCAAATGGGAGTAAAAATATTTTAGGTGTTAAATAGTTACAAAATTATTTTAGGTGTCCAATGGGTATAAAAATGATGTGAGCCCAACAAGCCCAAGATGAAATGCATCAACAAGCCCAATCTTATATCAAGCCCCAATGACTACAATCATGATGAGAAAGATTCACATGGGCTATTCACAAGATGATCAAGTCAATCATGGGCTTTTTACATTATTCACATGGGCTAAAGAAATCTACAAAATATGAGTTGATGCATGATTGAAGTAGTCTAGATTTAAATTGTGCCATTGCTTAGGCTTTACTTTTAATAAAATAAGTTAGAACATTTTTGAATAATTAGGCCAAGCCCAATTTGCTATCTTTGGCCGAGAATTCCTTGGTTGTCTCTCCACTTGGATGCAAGCAAAGCATGAGCAAAGCAAGGAGTATGTGATGGTGACATGGAGCGTGTGACTTTAGCAAGGAGAGTGTGACATGCCACTTGGCATCATCAAGACTCATCTCCTACATCACATGGTCTCCAATCAAGCTTCTCCTCCAAGCTACATTTGCATTTCATCTTTGTTGCATTTTCTTCTCATTTGGTCGGCCATCTACCTATAAATAGAGCCATTCAACTATTGTAATGGTTACTCTTGAATTGCTAATAGATGCTAGTGTTGAAATCATTCCACACTTCTATTAATTTGAGAGCATACATGGCTATCATTTTCCTTCATACCCACTAGCCATCTTCCACACCATAGCACAACTTCTACTATTTATCTTCACCCAAACATCAATTTCCGAGAGCAAGTTTCTTCTCCATCTCCAAATTCTGCTGCACTTCAACTCATCTTAGGCATTCTCCATGGATTTCCTTCCACTCCTCCACCAAGAACGTCCATCAAAAAATATTTTACGTCTCAAATGGGTGTAAAAAACTTTGGGTTTCAAATTGGAGTAAATATTTTAGGTGTCAAATAGGTGTAAAAATATTTTGTCTCAAATGGGGTTAAAAATATTTTACGTATCAAATGGGTGTAAGAATATTTTAGGTGTCAAATGGGTGTAAAAATATTTTAGGTGTGAAATTGGCGTACAAATATTTTACCTCTCAATTAGGTGTACAAAAATTGTAGGTATCAACTAGGTGTAAAAATATTTTAAGTGTAAAATGGGATTAAAAAAATAAGGAGTCAAATGGGAGTAAAAAATATTTAGGTGTTAAATGGATGAAAAAAAAATTAGGTTTCAAATGGGTATAAAAAGAATTTAGGTGTGAAATGGGCGTAAAAATATTTTAGGTGTCAAATATGTGTCAAAATATTTTAGGTGTCAAATGGGTGTAAAAAGATCTTATGTCTCAAATGGGTGTAAAAATATTTTAGGTGTCAAATGGGTGTAAGAACATTTTAGGCGTCAAATGAGAGCAAAAAAATTTAGGTGTCAAATGGGTGAAAAATATTTTAGGTATCAAATGGGTGTAAAATTGTTTTACGTTTCCAATGGGTGTAAAAATATTTTAGGTGTCAAAAGAGTGTAAAAATATTTTTAGTTTCAAATGGGAGTAAATAAATAATAGATGTCAAATGGGTGTAAAATATATTTTACGTCTCAAATGTGTTTAAAAAAGTTATACGTGGCAAATGGGGGTAAAAATATTTTAGGTGTCCAATGGGTGTAACAATATTTTAGGTGTCAAAAGAGTGTAAATATATTTTTAGCTTCAAGTGGCTAAATGGGTGTAAACATATTTTAGCTGTCAAATGCATTTAAAAATACTTTAGGTGTTAAATGTTAGGAAAAAAATTTAGGTGTGAAATGGTTAAAAAAAATTTAGGCATCAAATGGGTGTAAAAAAAAAATTAAGGTGTCAAATGGGTGTAAAAATATTTTAGGTGTCCAATGGGTGTATATATATTCTAGGTCTCAAATCGGTGTAAAATAATTTTAGGTTTCAAATGGGAGTAAAAATATTTTAGGTGTCAAATAGGTGTAAAATATTTTAGGTGTCAAAGGGTGTAAAAATATTTTCGATGTCAAATGGGTGTAAAAATATTTTAGTTGTCTAATGGGTGTAAAAAAATTTTACACCTCTAATGGGTGTAAAACAAATTTTGGTGTCAAATACGTGTAATAATATTTTAGGTGTCAAATTGATGTAAAAATATTTTATTTATTAAAAGAGTGTATAAATATTTTTAGTTTCAAACGATAGTATAAAAATATTAGGTGTCAAATGGGTGTAAAATATATTTTACGTCTCAAATGGTTATAAAAAAATTTTAGTTGTCAAATTTGTGTAAAAATACTTCATGTGTTCAATGGGTGTAAAAATATTTGAGGTGTCAAATGGGGGTTAATAATATGCTACATCTCAAATGGGTTTAAAAAAATTTCAGGTGGCAAATGGGTGTCAAAATATTTTAGGTGTCCAATGTGTGTAAAAATATTTTAGGTGTCAAAAGAGTGTACAAATATTTTTAGTTTCAAATGGGAGTATAAAAATATTAGGTGTCAAATGGGTGTCAAAATATTTTAGGTGTTAAATATGTGTAAAAATATTTTAGTTGTCAAAAGAGTGTAAAAATTATTTTAGTTTCAAATGGGAGTAAAAAAATAATAGGTGTTAAATAGATGTAAAAATATGTTACGTCTCGAATGGGTGAAAAATATTTTAGGTATCAAATGGGTGTAAAAATATTTTAAGTGTTAAAATGAGCGTAAAAAAATCTTATGTGTCAAATGGTTGTAAAAATATTTTTGCATCAAATGCAATTAAAAATGTTTTACGTTTCAAATGGGTGTAAAAAAAATTGAGTTATCAAATTGGTGTAAAAATATTTTAGTTGTCAAAAGAGTGTAAAAATAATTTTAGGTTCAAACGGGAGTAAAAAAATAATAGGTGTCAAATGGGTTTAAAATATATTTTGCGGCTCAAATGGGTTTAAGAAAACTTTACGTGTCAAAAGGGTGTAAAAATATTTTAGGTGTCCAATGGGTGTAAAAATATTTTAGGTGTCAAAAAAGTGTAAAAATATTTTTAGTTTAAATTTGGAGTAAAAAGTTTTAGTTGTCAAAAGATTGTAAAAATTATTTTAGTTTCAAATGGTGTCAAATGGATGTAGAACTATTTTACGTCTTAAATTGGTGTGAAAGAATAAAAGGTGTCAAATGGGTGTAAAAAAATTTTAGGTGTCAAATGGGAGTAAAAAATATTTAGGTTTCAAATGCACGTCAAATATTTTAGGTGTCAAATGGGTGTAAAAATATTTCAGGTGGCGAATGGCAGTAATAATATTTTAGATGTCAAATAGTTGTAAAAATATTTTAGATGTCCAAAGGGTGTAAAATTATTTTAGATGTCCAAAGGGTGTAAAAATATTTTACGTCTGAAATGCGTGAAAAAAACTTTTAGGTTTCAAACGGGTGTAAAAATACTTTAGTTGTAAAAGATGTGTAAAAATATTTTACGTCTCAAATGGGTGTAAAAAATTTTAGGTATCAAATGGGTTTAAAATATTGTAGGTGCCAAATGGGTGTAAAAATATTTTAGTTGTCGAAAGAGTGTAAAAATATTTTTAGTTTCAAATGGGAGTAAAAAAATAATAGGTGTCAAATGGAAGTACAATATATTTTACGTCTCAAATGGGTTTAAAAATATTTTACGTGTCAAATGAGTGTAAAAATATTTTAGTTGCTGAATGGGTTTAAAAATAATTTAGTTGTCAAAAGAGGGTAAAAAATATTTTAGTTTCAAATGGGAGTAAAAAACTAATAGGTGTCAAATAGGTGGAAAAATATTTTATGTCTCAAATGGGTGAAAAGAATTTTAGGTATCAAATGGGTGTAAAAATATTTTAGGTGTTAAATGGATTTAAAATAATTTTAGTTGTCAAAAGAGTGTAAAAATTATTTTAGTTTCAAATGGGAGTAAAAAATAATAGGTGTCAAATTGGTGTAAAAAGTATTTTACGTCTCAAACAGGTGTAAAAGACTTTTAGGTGTTAAAAAAATATTGTAGGTGTCAAATGGGAGTAAAAATATTTTAGGTGTTAAATGGGTGAAAACTATTTTAGGTGTTAAAAGAGTGTAAAAATATTTTTAGTTTCAAATGGGAGTAAAAAAAATAATAGATGTCAAATGGGTGTAAAATATATTTTCCGTCTCAAATTCGTTTAAAAATGTTATACGTGGAAAATGGGGGTAAAAATATTTTAGGTGTCCAATGGGTGTACAAATATTTTAGGTGTCCAATGGGTGTACAAATATTTTAGGTGTCCAAAGGGTGTAAAAATATTTTTAGTTTCAAATGGGAGTAAAATAATAATAGGTGTCAAATTGGTGTAAAATATATTTTACGTCTGAAATGGGTTTAAATGGGTGAAAAATATTTTAGGTATTAAATGGGTGTAAAAATATTTTAGGTCCCAAATGGGTGTAAAAATATCTTAGGTGCCAAAAGAGTTTAAAATATTTTTAGTTTCAAATGGGAGTAAAAAAATAATAGGTGTCAAATTGGTGTTAAAAATATTTTACGTCTTAAATGGGTGTAAAGAAATTTTAGGTGTCAAATGAGTTTAAAAATATTGTAGGTGTCAAATAGGAGTAAAAATATTTTAGTTGTTAAATGGGTGAAAAATATGTTAGGTATCAAATGGGTGTAAAAATGTTTTAGGTTTCTAATGGGTGTACAAATATTTTAGATGTCAAAAGAGTGTAAAAATATTTTTAGTTTCAAATGGGAGTAAAAAAATAATAGGTGTCAATTGGGTGTAAAATATAATTTACGTCTCAAATGGGTTTAAAAAAAGTTTAGGTGGTAAATGGGTGTAAAAATATTTTAGGTATCTAATGGCTGTAAGAATATTTTACGTGTCAAAAAACTGTAAAAATATTTTTAGTTTCAAATGGGAATAAAAAATATTATATGTCAAATGGGTGTAAAAATATTTTAAGTGTTAAATCGGTGTAAAATTTCTTATATGTCAAATGGATGTAAAAAATATTTTAGTTTCAAATGCGTGTAAAAATATTTTAGGTGTCAAATGGTACGAAATTTTTTTTTGTGTGAAATGGTTAAAAAACATTTAGGCGTCAAATGGGTGTAAACAAATTTTAGGTATCAAATAGGTATAAAATATTTTAGCTGTCAAATGGGTGTAAAAAATTTTTATGTACGAAATAGGTGTAAAAATATTGTAGGTGTAAAATGGGAGTAAAAAAATTTAGGTGTGAAATGGGTGTAAAAATATTTTAGGTTTCAAATGGGTGTAAAAAGAATTTAGGTGTGAAATGGGTGTAAAAATTTTTTAGGTGTCAAATCGGTCTAAAAATAATTTAGGTGTCAAGTGGGTGTAAAAAAATCTTATGTGTCAAATGGATGTAAAATTATTTTAGGTGTCAAGTGGGTGTAAAAATATTTTAGGTGTCCAATGGGTGTAAAAATATTTTATGTCTCAAATGGGTGTAAAAAAGTTGTATGTTTCAAATAAGTATAAAAATTGTTTAGGTGTCGAATGGGAGTAAAAATATTTTAGGTGTCAAATAGTTGTAAGAATATGTTAGGTGTCCAATGGATGTAAAAATATTTTAGGTGTCCAATTGATGTAAAAATATTTTATGTGTCAAATAGGTGTAAAAATAGTTTTGGGGTCAAATGGGTGTAAAAATATTCTAGGTGTAGAATGGTAGTGAAAAAATAAGTTGTCAAATGGGTGTAAATATAATTTAGGTTTCAAATGTGTGTAAAAGGAATTTGGGTGTGAAATGGGTGTAAAAATATTTTAGGTGTCAAATCGTTGTACAAATATTCTAGGTGTCAAGTGGGTGTAAAACAATCTTTTGTGTGAAATGGGTGTAAAAATATTTTAGTTGTCAAATTTGTGTAAAAATATTTTAGGTGTCAAATGGGAGCAAAATAATTTAGGTGTCAAATTGTTGAAAAAAAAATTAATTCTCAAATCGATGTAAAAAAAATTTCAATGTCGAAATGGTGTAAAAATAATTTATATCTCAAATGGGTGTAAAAAAGTTGTGTGTTTCAAATAGGTATAAAAATAGTTTAGGTGTCGAATAGGAGTAAAAATATTTTAGGTGTCAAATAGTTGTAAAAATAAGTTAGGTGTCCAATGGATGTAAAAATATTTTAGGTGTCCAATGGGTGTAAAAATATTTTACGTCTCAAATGGGTGTAAAAAAATTTTAGGTGTCAAATGGGTGTAAAAATATTTTAGTTTTCAAAAGAGTGTAAAAATATTTTTAGTTTCAAATGGGAGTAAAAAAATAAGAGGTTTCAAATGGGTGTAAAATATATTTTACGTCTCAAATGGGTTTAAAAAAAATTTAGGTGTCGAATAGGTGTAAATAAATTTTAGGTGTCCAATGGGTGTAAAAGTAGTTTAGGTGTCAAATGGATGAAAACCAATTTTAGGTGTCAAATGGGTGTAAAAATATTTTAGGTTTCAAAAGGGTGTAAAAAAATTTTTGGTTTCAAAAGATATTAAAAAAAATCTTATGTATCAAATGGGTGTAAAATATTTTTGGTCTCAAATGGGTGTACAAAATATTTTAGGTGTTAAATGGGTGTAAAAATATTTTATGTGTGAAATGGGTGTAAAACTGTTGTAGGTGTAAAATGGGAGTGAAAAAATAAGTTGTCAAATGGGTGTAAAAATAATTTAGGTTTCAAAAGTATGCAAAAATAATTTGGGTGTGAAATGAGTGTAAAAATATTTTAGGTGTCAAATCGGTGTACAAATATTGTAGGTGTCAAGCGGGTGTAAAACAATCTTTTGTGTCAAATGGGTGTAAAAATTATTTAGGTGTCAAATGAGTGTAAAAAATATTTTATGTCTCAAATGGGTGTAAAAGAATTTTAGGTATCAAATAGGTGTAAAATATTTTAGCTGTTAAATGGGTGTAAAAATATTTTATGTGTGAAATTAGTGTACAAATATTTGAAGTCTCAATTTAATGTAAAAAAATTTTACGTATCAAATAGGTGTAAAAATATTATAGATGTAAATTGGGAGTAAAAAAATTTAGGTGTGAAATGGGTGTAAATATATTTTAGGTTTCAAATGGGTGTTAAAAGAATTTGGGTGTGAAATGGGTGTAAAAATATTTTAGGTGTGAAATGTGTAAAAATATTCTAGGTGTAAAATGGGAGTGAAAAAATAAGTTGTCCAATGGGTGTAAAAGTAATTTCGGTTTCAAATGTGTGTAAAAAGAATTTGGGTGTTAAATGGGTGTAAAAATATTTTAGGTGTCAAATCGGTTTACAAATATTCTAGGTGTCAAGTGGGTGTAAAACAATCTTTTGTGTCAATGCGTGTAAAAATCATTTAGCTGTCAAATGTGTGTAAAAATATTTTAGGTGTCAAATGGGAGCAAAAAAATTTAGGTGTCAAATTGTTGAAAAAAAAAATTAATTCTCAAATTGGTGTAAACATATTTTCAGTGTCCAAAGGGTGTAAAAATATTTTAGGTGTCAAATAGGTGTAAAAAATATTTTACGTCTCAAATAGTTGTAAAAAATTTTAGGTCACAAATGGGTATAAAAATAGTTTAGGGGTCGAATGGGAGTAAAAATGTTTTGGCTGACAAATAGTTGTAAAAATATTTTAGGTGTCAAATGGGTGTAAAAATATTTTAGTTTCCAAGAGAGTGTAAAAATATTATTAGTTTCAAATGGTAGTAAAAAAATACTAGGTGTCAAATGGGTGTAAAATATATTTTACGAGTCAAATGGGTTTAAAAAAAATTTAGGTGTCGAATAGGTGTAAAAAATTTTTAGGTGTCCAATGGGTCTAAAAAAATTTTAGGTGTCAAAAAAGTGTAAAATGGGTGCAAAAATGTTTTAGTTGCCAAAAGAGTGTAAAAATTATTTTAGTTTCAAATGGGAGTAAAAAAATAATAGGTGTCAAATGGGTGTAAAAATAATTTTACGTCTCGAATGGGTGTAAAAAAGTTTTAGCTGGCAAATGGGTGTAAAAATATATTAGGTGTCAAATGGATGAAAACCAATTTTAGGTGTCAAATGGGTGTAAAAATATTTTAGGTTTCAAAGGGGTGTAAAAAAATTTTTGGTTTCAAGAGATAATAAAAAAAATCTTATGTGTCAAATGGGTGTAAAATATTTTTGGTCTCAAATGGGTGTACAAATATTTTAGGTGTTAAATGGGTGTAAAAATATTTTATGTGTGAAATGCATGTAAAACTATTGTAGGTGTAAAATGGGAGTGAAAAAATAAGTTGTCAAATGGGTGTAAAAATAATTTAGATTTCAAAAGTATGCAAAAATAGTTTGGGTGTGAAATGAGTGTAAAAATATTTTAGGTGTCAAATCGGTGTACAAATATTGTAGGTGTCAAGTGGGTGTAAAAAAATCTTATGTGTCAAATGGGTGTAAAAATTATTTAGGTGTCAAATGGGTGTAAAAAATATTTTATGTCTCAAATGGGTGTAAAAGAATTTTAGGTATCAAATAGGTGTAAAATATTTTAGCTGTCAAATGGGTGTAAAAATATTTTATGTGTGAAATTAGTGTACAGATATTTGAAGTCTCAATTTAGTGTAAAAAAAATTTACGTATCAAATAGGTGTAAAAATATTATAGATGTAAAATGGGAGTAAAAAAAATTTAGGTGTGAAATGGGTGTAAAAATATTTTAGGTTTCAAATGGGTGTAAAAAGAATTTGGGTGTGAAATGGGTGTAAAAATATTTAAGTTGTCAAATTGTTGGAAAAAAAACTTCGTCGTCAAATGGATGTAAAATATATTTGGTGTCAAACGTGTGTACAAATATTTTAGGTGTAAAATGGGTGTAAAATTATTTTAGGTGTCAAATGGGTGTAAAAATATTCTAGGTGTAAAATGGGAGTGAAAAAATAAGTTGTCCAATAGGTGTAAAAATAATTTAGGTTTCAAATGTGTGTAAAAAGAATTTGGGTGTTAAATGGGTGTAAAAATATTTTAGGTGTCAAATCGGTTTACAAATAATCTAGGTGTCAATTGGGTGTAAAACAATCTTATGTGTCAATGCGTGTAAAAATCATTTAGCTGTCAAATGTGTGTAAAAATATTTTAGGTGTCAAATGGGAGCAAAAAAATTTAGGTGTCAAATTGTTGAAAAAAAAATTAATTCTCAAATCGGTGTAAACATATTTTCAGTGTCCAAAGGGTGTAAAAATATTTTAGGTGTCAAATGGGTGTAAAAAATATTTTACGTCTCAAATAGTTGTAAAAAATTTTAGGTCACAAATGGGTATAAAAATAGTTTAGGTGTCGAATGGGAGTAAAAATGTTTTAGTTGACAAATAGTTGTAAAAATATTTTAGGTGTCAAATGGGTGTAAAAATATTTTGGTTTCCAAAAGAGTGTAAAAATATTATTAGTTTCAAATGGTAGTAAAAAAATACTAGGTGTCAAATGGGTGTAAAATATATTTTACATGTCAAATGGGTTTAAAAAAAGTTTAGGTGTCGAATATGTGTAAAAAAGTTTTAGGTGTCCAATGGGTCTAAAAAATTTTAGGTGTCAAAAAAGTGTAAAATGGGTGCAAAAATATTTTAGTTTCCAAAAGAGTGTAAAAATTATTTTAGTTTCAAAAGGGAGTAAAAAAATAATAGGTGTCAAATGGGTGTAAAAATAATTTTACGTCTCGAATGGGTGTAAAAAAGTTTTTGCTGGCAAATGGGTGTAAAAATATATTAGGTGTCAAATGGATGAAAACCAATTTTAGGTGTCAAATGGGTGTAAAAATATTTTAGGTTTCAAAAGGGTGTAAAAAACTTTTTGGTTTCAAAAGATAATAAAAAAATCTTATGTGTCAAATGGGTGTAAAATATTTTTGGTCTCAAATGGGTGTTCAAATATTTTAGGTGTTAAATGGGTGTAAAAATATTTTATGTGTGAAATGGGTGTAAAAATATTGTACGTGTAAAATGGGAGTGAAAAAATAAGTTGTCAAATGGGTGTAAAAATAATTTAGGTTTCAAATGTATGTAAAAATAATTTGGGTCTGAAATGTAACATCTCGTTTTCATAGTTTTTAAACTATTAAACAAAACATTTAAATTTTAATAGTTCACAAGCAGATGATGACGTAGGCCAGTATAATATATAATACAGTCATCCTCAAAATAACCATACATACACTGATCAATATATACAGCCCATACACTACTAACGGGTTACAAAACACCCGATCAGCTAAGCAAAAGAAAAGGGTACATCTACTAATGGTACGTCTAACATAATCATCTCCTGTCCCGGAGGGGTGTATCCTCACCTGCACCTATATCTGCTCACACCATTCAATAAGGACGATCATTGCATAAATAGAAGACACAAGGAACACACAATAGACAAGAAGGGTAAGCTAACTTGAACCAAGAGCAATTCATGCAATTGTTACACTAAGGTAGAAAACATAATTTATCACACAATTTATCAAAATCATCCAATCAATCTCAACCATAACACCACACACCATTCTAGACTCGATATCCGAATTATGTAAGTGGCATTGGAGCTTTTGGTGACTTGCACTTGAGACGGTTCCCGAACTCTGCAGAGTTTTAGGCACAAGGGGTATTCACCCAACCACTCTCAAGGTAAATCCCATCACCTCTATGATGGATCGGATTCATAGACCAGGACCTCCTGCTACTCCCCCCGACGTAATCCATCATACTCTACTTGAGTCTTAATGGTTACTAGGAGCGTCAGGATGCCACCAATATGAGTCCTCATGCCCTTACATTTACTAAAACCATTACCTTAGAATTTCCCTTGAAATCCTAACTCCAACATATTCTCATTCATATTAAATTCACACTTATTTCCATTACACAGTCTAACATGCATAAGGATCACATACAAGATCAACCATTATCATCTTAAGGCAATCAATATAGCATCATGTAATCAAATCAGTGAGAAAACTAACTTCTGTAGGGAATCTCGCTTAGGCTAGAGGGTCTCGCCTAAGCTAGAGAGTTTATCTCGCCTGGGCGAGACCTCATACAGTGGCAAATTAAAAATCCTGGTCGAACTCTCGCTCAGGCTAAACTGGCTCGCCTAGACGAGAAGTCATCTCGCTCAGGCGAGTCCAGCTCGCCTAGGCGACATTTCGCGTAGTGACAAAGGTGATCTTCTGGTATTTTTGCTTAGGCGAGAGCTGCTCGCCTAGGCGAAAACACCAGGATTACTCATCTGTTCTACGCATGCATTCTCGCCCAGAATCACCCCACACTTAAAATCACACACAGGCAAATTCAAACACCAATTAAACGCGGAATCAGACAATTCTACCACCCAAGAACACATCTCCTACGAAAATTTGAGCTAAAAGTTAGCTTCCCTTACCTTTTTGCCAAGAATTAGATTGGTGGAGTCAATGAATAGCAAGAGGGCAGAATTCTTCAATTTAACCTAGGAGGATCCATCATCAAGACAGGGGAGATGAAGAATAACATGATCAGGTCCATAATTCAAAGAGTGACTAGTGAATTCTAACCAGAATTGAACTCAATTTAGAGATAAAACCTACCTAGGAGGATGGAAGCTGAGGGAGAAACTGCTTAGGGTCCTGTTGGCTAGTCCTTCCAGAGTCTGAGTATGGAAAGGTTGAAACAGTGAGATGGCAGCACAGAGATGAGAGAGTGGGAGAAGGTTGGGTTGCAGAGAAAATTGAGAGAATGAGAAAGAAGAGAGCGTGTTTCTGTCTTTAGAAAAAGAAGCAAAAGAGAGGGGTATCACATGAAATGAGTGTAAAAATATTTTAGGTGTCAAATCGGTGTACAAATATTGTAGGTGTCAAGTGGGTGTAAAACAATCTTATGTGTCAAATGGCTGTAAAAATTATTTAGGTGTCAAATGGGTGTAAAAAATATTTTATGTCTCAAATGGGTGTAAAAGAATTTTAGGTGTGGAATGGCAGTAAAAATATTTTAGGTGTTAAGGAAATGTAAATATATGTTTGGTGTTCAATGGGTGTAAAAATATTTTAGGTGTCAAATAGGTGTAAAAATATTTTACGTCTCAAATGGGTGTAAAAAAATTTTAGGCATCAAATAGGTGTAAAATACTTTAGCTGTCAAATGGGTGTAAAAATATTTTATGTGTGAAATTAGTGTACAGATATTTGAAGTCTCAATTTGGTGTAAAAAACTTTTACGTATCAAATAAGTGTAAAAATATTATAGGTGTAAAATGGGAGTAAAAAAATTTAGGTGTGAAATGGGTGTAAAACTATTTTAGGTTTCAAATGGGTGTAAAAAGAATTTGGGTGTGAAATGGGTGTTAAAATATTTAAGTTGTCAAATTGTTGAAAAATAAAACTTAGCCGTCAAATGGGTGTAAAAAAATTTTATTTGTGAAATGGGTGTAAAAATATTTTAAGTATCCAGTGGGTGTAAAAATATTTTAGGTCTCAAATGGGTGTAAAAAAATTTTAGGTTTCAAATGGGTGTAAAAATAGTTTAGCTGTCAAATGGATGAAATCCAATTTTAGGTGTCAATTGGGTGTAAAAATATTTTAGGTTTCAAAAGGGTAAAAAATTTTTGGTTTCAAAAGATAATTAAAAAAACATCTATGTCAAATGGGTGTAAAAAATATTTTAGGTATCAAATGGGTGTAAAAAAATTTTAGGTGGCAAATGGGTGTAAAATTATTTTGGGTGTGACATGGGTGTAAAAATATTCTAGGTGTAAAATGGGAGTGAAAAAACAAGTTGTCAAATGGGTATAAAAATAATTTAGGTTTCAAATGTGTGTACAAAGAATTTGGGTGTGAAATGGGTGTAAAAATATTTTAGGTGTCAAATCGGTGTACAAATATTCTAGTTGTCCAGTGGTTTTAAAACAATCTTATGTGTAAATGCGTGTAAAAATCATTTAGGTGTCAAATGTGTGTAAAAATATTTTAGGTGTCAAATGGGAGCAGAAAAATTTAGGTGTCAAATTGTTGAAAAAAAAAATAATTCTCAAATCGGTGTAAAAATATTTTCGGTGTCCAAAGGGTGTAAAAATATTTTAGGTGTCAAGTGGGTGTAAAAAATATTTTACGTCTCAAATAGTTGTAAAAATATTTTAGGTCTCAAATGGGTGCAAAAATAGTATAGGTGTTGAATAGGTGTAAAATTATTTTAGGGGACAAATAGTTGTAAAAATATTTTAGGTGTCCAATGGGTGTAAAAATATATTACGTCTCAAGTAGTTGTAAGAATATTTTAGGTCTCCAATGGGTGTAAAAATATATTACGTCTCAAATAGTTGTAAAAAAATTTTAGGTCTGAAATGGGTATAAAAATAGTTTACGTGTCAAATAGGAGTAAAATTATTTTAGGTGACAAATAGTTGTAAAAATAGTTGAGGTGTCCAATGGGTTTAAAAATATTTTATGTCTCAAAGGGGTGTAAAAATCTTATAGGTGTCAAATGGGTGTAAAAATATTTTAGGTGTCCAATGAGTGTAAAACTATTTTACGTCTCAAATTGTAGTAAAAATATTTTAGGTGTCAAATGGGTGTAAAAATATTTTACATCTCAAATGGTTGTAAAAAAATTTTAGTTGTCAAAGGGTGGAAAAATATTGTAGGTGTCAAATAGGTAAAAAAATAGTTTAGGTCTCAAATCGGTGTAAAATTATTTAGGTGTCAAATCGGTGTAAAATTATTTTGGATATCAAATTCGTGTAAAATATTTTATGTGTCAAATGGGTGTAAAAATATCTTATGTGTCAAATGTGTGTAAAAATATTTCACGTCTCAAATGGGTTTAAAATATTTTAGGTGTCAAATGGGTGTCAATATATTTTAGGTGTCAGATGGGTGTTAAAATATTTTAGTTGTCCAATGGGTGTAAAAATATTTTAGGTGTCGAATGGGTGTAAAAATATTTTAGGGGTGAAATTAGCATACAAAACTTTTACGTCTTAATTAGGTGCAAAAAAATTGTATGTATCAAATAGGTGTAAAAATATTTTAGGTTTAAAATATGAGTAAAAAAAATTAGGCGTCAAATGGGTGAAACAAAATTTTAGGTTTGAAATGGGAGTAAAACAATTTTAGGTTTCAAATGGGAGTAAAAAAATATTAGATGTCAAATGGGAGCAAAAAAATTTAGGTGTCAAATTATTGAAAAAAATCTTTGGCGTAAAATAGGTGTAAAAAAATTTTAGTTGTGAAATGGGTGTAAAAATATTTTAAGTATCCAATGGGTGTAAAAATATTTTAGGTCTCAAATGGGTGTAAAAAAATTTTAGGTTTCAAATGGGTGTAAAAATAGTTTAGCTGTCAAATGGATGAAATCCAATTTTAGGTGTCAATTGGGTGTAAAAATATTTTAGGTTTCAAAAGGGTAAAAAATTTTTGGTTTCAAAAGATAATTAAAAAAACATCTATGTCAAATGGGTGTAAAAAATATTTTAGGTATCAAATGGGTGTAAAAAAATTTTAGGTGGCAAATGGGTGTAAAATTATTTTGGGTGTGACATGGGTGTAAAAATATTCTAGGTGTAAAATGGGAGTGAAAAAACAAGTTGTCAAATGGGTATAAAAATAATTTAGGTTTCAAATGTGTGTACAAAGAATTTGGGTGTGAAATGGGTGTAAAAATATTTTAGGTGTCAAATCGGTGTACAAATATTCTAGGTGTCCAGTGGGTTTAAAACAATATTATGTGTCAAATGGGTGTAAAAATCATTTAGGTGTCAAATGTGTGTAAAAATGTTTTAGGTGTCAAATGGGAGCAAAAAAATTTAGGTGTAAAATTGTTGAAAAAAAAAATTAATTCTCAAATCGGTGTAAAAATATTTTCGGTGTCCAAAGGGTGTAAAAATATTTTAGGTGTCAAATGGGTGTAAAAAATATTTTACGTCTCAAATAGTTGTAAAAAAATTTTAGGTCTCAAATGGGTACAAAAATAATTTAGGTGTCAAATAGGTGTAAAATTATATTAGGCGACAAATAGTTGTAAAATTATTTTAGGTGTCCAATGGGTGTAAAAATATTTTACGTCTCAAATAGTTGTAAAAAAGTTTTAGGTCTCAAATGGGTATAAAAATAGTTTAGGTGTCGAATAGGAGTAGTTGTAAAAATATTTGAGGTGTCCAATGGGTGTAAAAATATTTTATGTCTCAAAGGGGTGTAAAAAACTTTCAGGTTTCAAATAGGAGTAAAAATATTTTATGTGTCAAATAGGTGTAAAATCTTATAGGTGTCAAATGGGTGTAAAAATATTTTAGGTGTCAAATGGGTGTAAAAATATTTTTGGTGTCCAATGGGTGTAAAACTATTTTACGTCTCAAATTGTTGTAAAAATGTTTTAGGTGTCAAATGGGTGTAAAAATATTTTAGTTGTCAAAAGAGTGTAAAAATTAATTTAGTTTCAAATGGGAGTAAAAAAATAATAGGTGTCAAATGGGTGTAAAAAATATTTTATGTCTCAAATGGTTGTAAAAAATTTTAGCTGTCAAAGGGTGGAAAAATATTGTAGGTGTCAAATAGGTAAAAAAATATTTTAGGTCTCAAATCGGTGTAAAATTATTTTAGGTGTCAAATCAGTGTAAAATTATTTTAGATATCAAATTCGTGTAAAGTATTTTATCTGTCAAATGGGTGTAAAAATATTTTAGGTGTAAAATAGGTGTAAAAATATTTTAGGTGTCAAATGGGTGTAAAAATATATTAGGCGTCAAATGGATGAAACAAAATTTTAGGTTTCAAATGGGAGTAAAAAAAATTTTGGTTTCGAATGGGTTTAAAAAAAGTTTAGGTTTCAAAAGGTGATAAAAATTTCTATGTGTCAAATGGGTGTAAAAAAATATTTTACGTATCAAATGGGTGTAAAAAAATATTAGGTATCAAATGGGAGCAAAAAAATTTAGGTGTCAAATTGTTGAAAAAAACGTAGGTGCAAGTGCGTGTAAAAAAATTTTAAGTGTCAAATGGATGTAAAAATATTTTAAGTTTCCAGTGGGTGTAAAAATATTTTAGGTCTCAAATGGGTGTAAAAAAATTTTAGGTTTCAAGTGGGTGTAAAAATAGTTTAGGTGTCAAATGGATGAAATCAAATTTTAGGTGTCAAATGGGTGTAAAAATATTATAGGTTTCAAATGGGTGCAAAAAGGTTTTTGGTTTCAAAACGTAATAAAAAAACGTTATGTGTCAAATGTGTGTAAAAAAATATTTTAGGTATCAAATGAGTGTAAAAAAAATTTAGGTGTCAAATGGGAGTAAAAAAATTTAGGTGTCAAATTGTTGAAAAAAACGTAGGTGCAAGTGCGTGTAAAAAAATTTTAGGTGTCAAATTGGTGTAAAAATATTTTAAGTGTCCAGTGGGTGTAAAAATATTTTAGGTCTCAAACGAGTGTAAAAAAATTTTAACTTTCAAATGCGAGTAAAAATATTTTAGGTGTCAAATGGGTGTCAAAATATTTTAGGTGTCAAATGGGTGCAAAAATATTCTAGGGGTAAAATAGGAGTCAAAAACATAAGTTGTCAAATGGCTGTAAAAATAATTTAGGTTTCCAATGGGTTTTAATTTATTTTAGCTATCAAATGAGTGTAAAAATATTTTATGTGTCAAATAGGTGTAAAAATATTTTACGTCTCAAATGGGTGGAAAAATATTTTAGGTGTTAAATTAGCGTATAAATATTTTATATCTCCATTCGGTGTAAAAAAAATTTAGGTATCAAATAGGAATAAAAATATTCTAGGTTAAAATGGTAGTAAAAAAAATTAGTGTTGGAAGGGGGAGCTACTTCACCTATGAATGAAGAATGGTTTTGATGATGTCTATTGGATTAGAATAGAACACAGACTGGGTCTAGTTAGGTCATGTATTAGGCTAGCAGTTTATCTTTATCTGTTGTAAATCAAGCCTGCACCAGGCTGCATATTAGGCCTGCTTTGTGCTGCAATGGACCATTACACTCTTGCTTGTGCAAACATGAATTGCTAGCTGTTTAACTAATGGATTAGCTGTGAGTATTGTACTAAGGCAGTGAAAATATACTCACGATAATCGATTAGGTAAAGTGCTAATCAATTAAAGACAGCAGAGAACTCTATATAAAAGCTGGTTTTAAAATCTGTTTTAAATCTGGAGAAAATTGACAGATCACGCAGTTTTCCTTCTGAGAGAGAGCCTTCTGAGAGTGACAGAGATATTGAACATTCTGGAAGATCATTCAAGTGCAGATCCAAGAAGATTGATAGTTGAGTCTACCATGATGGGTCTTGCTTAAATCAATGAGCATATTGTCAAATCTACACAACATAGGTGTATTCGTTTCTTGATTTTGTTTATTGTATTTCTGATTACAGTTGCTTTAGTGTGTGAAGGGTAGGCCTAGGTGCAATTGCGTGGATGCATTGCTCCTAGTGGGAGTTCTTGATTGGTAAATCAAGTTCTTAGGTTTTTAGGGTTTAGAATTATATAGGTGTGCTTGTAATTCTTGGATCTTATTTGTGTTAGTGGAATCCTCCTAAGTGAGTTACTTAGGAGAAGACTGGATGTAGATTCATCTTCAATCGAATCAGTATAAATTGGTGTGTATTGCTTCTTTCCCTTCTCTCACAATCTTTCTTGATTGAGTTAAAATAGTCCATTAACCCAGAACTGCGAAATTGATTAATTGAGCTTTAAAACCTAAAGATTTCTTCAAGATTCACCTTAAACCAGATAAAAGCTTGTTAATCAATTCAGATCCCCTCGTGGTTAAGATAATTACACATATTTATTTTTACCAATTAGGTGTCAAATGGATTTAAAAATAATTTAGGTTTCAAATTGGTGTAAAAATATTTTAGGTGTCAAATGCGTGTAAAAAGATCTTACGTGTCAAATGGGTGTAAAAATATTTTAGGTGTCAAATGGGTGTAAAAATTTTTTAGGTGTCAAATAGGTGTAAAAATATTCTATATGTAAAATGAGAGTCAAAAAATTTAGGTGTCAAATGAGTGTAAAAATATTTTCAGTGTCAAATGGGTGTAAAAATATTTTAGGTGTCAAATGGATGTAAAAATATTTTAGGTCTTAAATTAGCATAGAAATATTTTACGTCTCCATTTGGTGTAAAATAATTTTAGGTATCAAATAGGTGTAAAAATATTCTAGGTTAACATAGGAGTGAAAAAAATTAGGTGTCACATGGATGGAAAAATAATTTAGTTTTCGAATTTGTGTAAAAATATTTTAGATCTCAAGTGGGTGTAAAAACATCTTATGTGTCAAATGGGTGTAAAAACAATTTAGGCGTCAAATGGGTGTAAAAAAATTTTAAGTGTCAAATGGGTGTAAAAATATTTGAAGTGTACAATAGGTGTAAAAATATTTTAGTTCTCAAATGGGGGTAAAAATTTTAGGTTTCAAATGGAAGTAAAAGATATTTTAGGTGTCAAAATATTTTGGGTGTCAAATGGGTGTCAAAATATTTTAGGTGTCAAATGGGTGTAAAAATATTTTGTGTCAAATGGGTGTAAAAATAATTTAGGTGTCAAATGAGAGCAAAAATATTTTAAATGTCTAATTGGTGTAAAAATATTTTATTTCTCAAATGGGTGTAAAAAGATAGGTGTCAAATGGGTGTAAAATATTTTATGTGTCAAATGGGTGTAAATATATTTTAGGTGTCAAATATGCGTAAAAATATTTTAGGTGTCAAATAGGTATAAATATATTGTAGGTGTAAAAGGGGAGTCAAAAAAATTAGGTGTCAAATGGGTGTAAAAATAATTTGTGTTTCAAATGGGTGTAAAAATATTTTAGGTTTCAAATGGGTGTAAATATATTTTAGGTGTCAAATGGGTGTAAACATATTTTACGTCTTAAATGGGTGTAAAAATATTTTTTGTGTCAAATAGGTGTAAAAATATTTTACGTCTCAAATGGGTGTAAAAATATTTTACGTCTCAAATGGGTATAAAAATATTTTTGGTGTCAAATGGGTGTAAATATATTTGAGGTGTCGAATGAGTGTAAAACTATTTTAGGTGTTAAATAAGCGTACAAAAATTTTACGTCTTAATTATGTGTAAAAAAATTGTATGTATCAAATAGGTTTAAAAATATTTTTGGTTTAAAATGTGAGTAAAAAACAGTAGGCGTCAAATGGGTGAAACAAAATTTTAGGTTTCAAATGGGAGTAAAAAACTATTAGCTTTCAAATGGGAGTAAAAAAATTTTTGGTTTCAAAATGTAATAAAAAATTCTTATGTGTCAAATGGGTGTAAAAATATATTTTAGATATCAAATGGGTGTAAAAAAATTTTAGGTGTCAAATGGGAGAAAAAAAAATTTAGGTGTCAAATTGTTGAAAAACAACTTAGGCGTCAAATTGGTGTAAAAAAATTTTAAGTGTCAAATGGGTCTAAAAATTTTAAGTGTCCAATGGGTGTAAAAATATTTTAGGTCTCAAACAGGTGTAAAAAAATTTTAGCTTTCAAATGGGAGTAAAAATATTTTAGATGTCAAATGGGTGTAAAATATTTTAGGTGTCAAATGGGTGTCATAATATTTTAGGTGTTAAATGGGTGCAAAAATATTCTAGGGGTAAAATGGGAGTCAAAAAAATAATTTGTCAAATGGCTATAAAAATAATTTAGGTTTCAAATGGGTTTTAATTTATTTTAGGTGTCAAATGGGTGTAAAAATATTTTGTGTCAAATAGGTGTAAAAATATTTTACGTCTCAAATGGGTGTAAAAATATTTGAGGTGTTAAATTAGCGTATATATATTTTACGTCCCCATCTGGTGTAAAAAAAATTTAAGTATCAAATAGGTGTAAAAATATGGGAGTAAAAAAAATTAGGTGTCAAATGGATGTAAAAATAATTTAGGTTTCAAATTGGTGAAAAATATTTGAAGTGTCAAATGGGTGTAAAAATATCTTTTGTGTCAAATGGGAGTAAAAATATTTTAGGTGTCAAATGGGTGTAAAAATAATTTAGGTGTCAAATGGGTGTAAAAATATTTTAGGTGTTAAATTAGTATAAAAATATTTTACGTCTCAATTTCATGTAAAATAATTTTAGGTATCAAATAGGTGTGTAAAAATAATTTAGGTGTCAAATGCGTGTAGAAATATTTTCGATGTCAAATGTGTGTAAAAAATATTTACATGTCAAACGGGTGTAGAAATATTTTAGGTGTCGAACGGGTCTCAAATGAGTGTCAAAGTATTTTAGGTGTCAAATGAGTGTAAAAATATTTTAGGTGTGAAATGGGTGTAAAAATATTTTAGGTGTCAAATGGGTGTAAAAATATTTTAGGTCTCTAATTGTTGTACAAATATTTTAGATCTTAAATGGGTGTAAAAATATTTTACGTCTGAAATGGGTGTAAAAATATTTTAGGTGTCAAATCGGTGTAAAATTATTTTAGGTGTGAAATGGGTTTAAGAATGTGTTAGGTGTCAAATAGCTTGAAAAATATTTAAGGTGTCCAATGGGTGTACAAATATTTTAGATGTCAAATGGATGTAAAAACATCTTATGTGTCAAATGGGTGTAAAAATATTTTAGGTGTCAAATGGGTGTAAAAATATTTTAGGTGTAAAATGGGAGTCAAAAAATTTAGGTGTCAAATGGGTGTAATAATATTTTTGGTGTTAAATTAGCATACAAATATTTTACGTCTCAATTTAGTGTAAAAAAATTTTATGTATCAAATAGGTGTAAAAATATTCTAGGTTAACATGGGAGTAAAAAAAATTTGATGTCAAATGGATGTAAAAATAATTTAGGTTTTGAATTGCTGTAAAAATACTTTAGGTCTCAAATGGGTGTAAAAACATCTTATGTGTCAATTAGGTGTAAAAATATTTAATGTGTCAAATGTGTAACGTTCCATTTAAACAATAAACTTACTTCAATGACACGTCACACAAAATGATAAGAAAAGTAAAGATGCGGAGTAGGAACTCATTCCTTAAAGAAATCCAAGAGTTATGCAAAAGGAAACCCCAGGGCACACCACGATGCCAAACAAGATAAAATACGAGGTCTAAAGTAACCAGGAAACGCAGTACAAAACAAATAATACATGGGCCATAGCCCTGGCAAAAGACATAATGTAGAAGCCCAAGTCAAGTCGACTAAGCAGCGAAACCATCACCTCCCTATTGACCACGGGTGTTCCTCGCATCTACTCACATCAACAAGTTGATGATCATCGCAAAAGAGAACCCACACAGCAGAACACACAACAACAGAAGGGTAAGCTAGAGCCCAAAATATGTTTATCATGCAATCAGATATACCGTCACAATCCAATACACATATATCATCCAATCATGTTATGACTTTTCAAAGCAATACACTAAGAATCGACTCGACTCATCCGGATACATATAACCTGGTCGGATTCAGCGGATGCTTGCACTTGTGGTGGATACCTCTGCTCACTCCCGAGCTGCTCACTCCTGCGCTAAGTGTTACAAGTGTTACAATGAATCAATTCTCTCACACACAAGGTTAGCCCTTAATGAGTTTCAGGCCTCCTACTACTCTCACCACAAAGTCAGTCCGCTCGAAGTGAGACTAACTGACTCCTTAGAGTGTTAGGATGTAATCCTTACCAAGTTATATAGATGGGGCACCACCATGAACACCCACTATCAGGGGCCATGGAATTACGTCCCCACCACTGAAGCACGACCTTGAAGTCTCACCTAGAAACTCCAAGGAATTATGCGTTGACTCATACTAGATACATTCATACAATCAAGTAACAACAATCATGCATTCGAACCTCGTGTCCATATTTGTAACCAAATTCCCATTCATATTCCATGGTGTACCATACCACCTCATTCACCAATTTCATGAGTATAGAGTCTCATCTCATACCAACACCACTGCCATTTCAACAACATCCATCTCATTCACTTTACATGTTAAGACCACATCAATATATCAAGTCAATCCATACCACATATATTCCATGTTATTTCTCATACTTCATACTTAAAACACACCAATCAAGCAACCAAACTATATATACAACATTCAAGTGAAGAAACAGCAAGGCCCACAACGCATCTCGCTCAAGCCAAAAGCCCTCGCTTAGGTGAGAAGAGTCCCCTCGCTTAAGCGGCAGACTCTCGCTTAGGCCAGATTGCAACAGAGGCCCTGGAGGTTCTCGCGCACTCGCTTAGGCGAGCCCTCCCTGGCCTGAGCGAGCCCACTCCTCGCTCAAAAGTAAGGTCCCTCTTTTAGGCTGCATTGCAGCGACACACCTCGAGCTCCCACGCGTTCTCGCTTAGGCGAGCGTCTCTCGCCTAGGCAAGATGGTGCCACGCTCAAACTAAGACCCTCCGCCTGAGCGAGAGCTCGAGTGCGAGCTAGGGTTTTTCCACTACAAGTCTCGCCTAGGCGAGATAGAGCCGCTTGGGCGAGAATAACAGGTCTCGCCCACTGTTCATCTTGCAACAGCCAGATTTGCATACCCAAACAATAGAATCAACCAGTACATATATCCACAGTAGCAAACAAGCTCAGAAATCACAAAACGAAGACAAAACGACACTGAATCACACCAAATAGAAGGTTTCTAGCTTCCCTTACCTGGAAATAAGCTAATAGACTTTCCCGACGCAACCCCGGTAGAGAACGTAAGAACGCGGTCGTTCTAGGACCAAAACAAGTGGCTGGTGTTAGTTTTGAAATGGTTGAAAAGCCAAGAAGGGGGGGTTGAATTGGCTAGTTAAAAATTTAGGCTATCTTTGCAAGCTAAAAACCACCTTTAATTGAATTAAATAGATCACCAAGTTAGGATGCAAACAGTTTTGAACTATACACTTTCAATCAATCAAAAACACGGTCAACAGATTGATTTTACCAAACAGATTTTATTATGGTATAATCAATCGATTGAAACTTGAAAACAGTCGATTGAAATACTGGGAAAAATGCAGAAATGCGAATTTGAATTTTTAAACCAGAAACAATGCTTAAGAATGATCAAGACCAGTTCCAAATGATTATACAAACATGCTCAATGCTGCAAATGCTATGGAAACATGCAAGAACATGAAAAAGATGATTAAAGCACAAGTTCTTGAAACTTTAAAATGAAAATGCAAGAGAGAAAGGTTAGAGAAGAGAGGACACCACGAATTTTTATACTGGTTCACTCAAACCTGAGCTACATCCAGTTTGTCAAGGCAACCTTAGCTTGACTTTGCACTATTTCAAAAGTTTTACAAAGTATCCACCCTTACACTTCCAAAATATGCAAAAACACCACAAAAGACTCTTGAATCAGACAAGAATCACACCAGCACAACAAGACCCCTCTTGCAAACTTGGAAAACCACCAGGCACACACACAAAGCTTGAGAAAGATCAAACCTCAGTGGTAGCATAGTCTAGCCTACCACAAACCACTTTCTCCAAGCTTCAAACCAAGCCAAAAGCTTCAAGAATTGATCCAAGATCAATCTTCAACAACTGCAACACCTATGATCACGAAGGAGAGAGTTTCTGATGAAGGCATGACCACCTCCTTAGAAGCTCCATCAAGAAGGATCACTAGAAGCATGTCTAGAGGGGAGTCTTCTATTCCATCACCTTTATCTTTGTTTTGCATTACTTTAGTTTGAATTCCCTAAGTTGGTTTCTAGTTGATTTATTTTGGTTGACTTGTTGACTTTGATCCAAAGTTGAACTTTGACCAAGATTAGATTAACTTAAACCAACATGCTAATCCTTGTTTGTCTTGTTTTGTAGGTAATTAAGAGAAAGTAGAGCATGGCTAGGTGGCACTTGGTGATTGGAGCACTTGGATGAAGTGG
>Ga0214542_1003064_pt1 | contig 34409 bp, 29 predicted proteins | sample CNSS1metaG_FD_160096 | JGI IMG/M metagenome (GOLD analysis project Ga0214542, IMG submission 160096) | Root nodule microbial communities from cowpea collected in UCLA plant growth center, Los Angeles, California, USA - CNSS1 | ecosystem: Host-associated > Plants > Roots > Nodule | place: USA...
TATTTTAAGATTTCATATTATTTAAATATTTTATTTAATTTGTATTAATTAATTATAATTATTTTTATAATATTAAATTACAAAATTATTTTTTATTAAGGATATTTTGGTAATTTCTTAATTTTATATATTTTTACAATTAATTTTATCTATCACATCAATCAATTCTCTCACTAACTTTTATAAAACTTATCTTCAAATCTACTCACTTTACCCTCTAAATCCACTCAAAATAACACAAAAATTCATCTATCTAAATCTACACAAATCCATCTTCACACTCTCCCCCATATCCATCCCTTCAAGGGAACACACCCTTAATCGTATTTTGAAATTTAGTGAACAAAATAGATTGACACGGATTTCGAAATTCGATAAACAAAAAATTTACACATAATAGAATTTTGAAATATGATGAAGAAGAAAAAAAATTGACAGTTAACTAGATTTCAAAATTCGGTGAATAAAAAACTTGACAATTAACCAGATTTCGAAATTCAATGAATAAAACTATTGACACAACCAAATTTCAAAATTCGATACACACTAATAAAATTGGATTCCATAATTAGATTACTATAATTCAATCAATACTAGATTTCATATTTTTTTTAGTTCGGTGAACCTTCATGCGCCACCTCCTTCTTCTTCTTTCTTCTTTATTTCTCTCCAAGTTGAAATGTTTCTCTCTTACGCCTTTCCCACCCATGTAGTCTTTGGTATCCCCTTATGCTTCTCCTTCAATACTTCTTTAATCCCTTGAGATACTTTCCGTTGTTATCTTGTTTCTTTAACTCAAACACAAAACACACAAATGAACCCAACCAAAAGTAGAAGAGAAAAAAAAGAAGCTAATAATTAAGTAAGAAAGGGAAGAATGAAGTTCACCATATGTTGATGCACTTATATTATTATTTTCATCTGCATTGCCACATGTTAAACCTAGAAAAATGAAATTAAGAAATAAATATCTATTTAATATAAATGCAGGTATTAGGATCTTTATAGTAATTAATACGGGGAATTATGACAAGGAATGGTACTAGCTCAAGTGGTTGAGAGTATTTGGTTATGTGAGAGGACTTAGGTTCAAGTTTTGAGTACACCATTAGTGTGTTAATTTAATTGTTTAATTATTTTGCATGTCTTCTTGACCATGGAGCGTGATAATATAATCATAGATATGTATATCACAAAACATGAATTGGTTGGTTGTGCATTGGCTTAGTAATTGTATGGATGTGAGTTCGAACCTTGATTGACACGAAATAGTTTTTGTTCTATTTCTTTTTCAGAAACCATAGCAACAGTTGGAAGGGTTGGGCTGTCGGCATTGAAGGTCCGCTAGGCGAAGCAAGCTTTCTGTGCAATTTTCTAGGTTTTCAAGGATGAACTGCTTGGCGACGTTAAAGGCCCGCCAGGTGAAACATTAGGAATAACCCAATATTTTGGGTTTTTGCAAGAACCGTCTGGCAATGATGAATGCACGCTAGGTGACTCATGCTGATTTGGCTTGTTTTTGGATTTTTTAGCATTCTAGGGTTATTCTGATCGAGGGAAAATGGTCCTTAGTATTTTGTTTATTAATGGATGTTGTAAATTTATGAATTGTGTGGTGTTTTGATGTGTGGATCAATTGAGAAACATGTAGGTGAATAGGGGTTGAGAATGATTGTTAAATCTAAATTTAAATCCTAATCACAATAAATTGGTAATTAGATGATGCAATTGAAGGTGGGTGCATGTTGGAAAATGTATTGGAAGTAAAATTGTATGGTTGGATTAATGGATCAAAGGGTGAGGGAAATTTAGGGTTTTCGCAGGTGCAGGGAAATTCTAGGTATTACCTAGAATTGGATGCACCGCCTAGCGGCACATAACATGTTGCCAGGCACCAGCGTAGTGAAAAAGACACTATGTGGTTGCGATGTGCAATTGTGGGTTTAGGGTTATGTTGGTGATGACCTTAGTTTTGGTAGGGATAATAAGGTAATAGGTAAAACTTGAAATGGTGGGGGGACTAATACATGGAAGGTGATGATTATTGATGTTACATTTGGTTTTATTTAAGGTTTTGGGAAGAATGAAATGTTGTAGCTATTGTTTGGAGGTGAGTTTAATGTGGTAGGAATTGGAAGCATGGTTAGGTACTGTTGCAAGTTCCAGGAGCTTGGATGTCCCTTTGGTTGGGTACATGTTGAGAGTAGTTTTATTGATGAATATTTGGGTATCCATATACTTGAATTGGATGGTTGTAGGTACTGTTTGCATAAGCCTTGAGTTGTGAGATATCATGGATGAATTGGCTGCTGTTGTAGAGTCTCTTTGAGTAGAATTGGCTTGTGGTTAAATTTAAAGGTGTCATGTTTCCAAATTGTGATGGCACACACACACACACACACATATATATATATACAAGTATATCTAAGACCTAGGAAAATTAAATAATTAATTAAATAATTATTTAATGAATGTGAGTAGTGGGAACCTTTATGACATTTAATGTTAGGGTTTATGATGTGGAATGGTACTAGCTCAAATGGTTGAGATTATTGATCAAGTTGAGAGGACTTCAGTTTGAGACTTGTGTATGCCAATTGTGTGTATTTTAATTGTTTATTATTTTAATAATAATATGCTTGATGATGATGAGTGATAATATAATCCTAGAATTATAAGAATTATCATGAAATATGAATTGGTTGTGCATCGGCTTGATAACTAGATGGTTGTGTGTTCGAACCTTGGCTTATGCGATATAATGTTTCTTTTTGCTAAAACTAGTTTTGGCATGGATGAGAAGGGTTAGAAACCCTAGTCGTCGTCAGGGGCAGTAGGGAAGGCTGAAGAAACATCTTGTTAGTAGCAATTGATAGTCATTAAACTTGAGTTAGAGAGGTGGGAGAGGAGAGAAACTATGAGGCAATTGGGACGGACTATGAGAGCATAATGACTGCACTTCAGAGAGGATTGAGAGTTGTGGTTGGAGAGGCAAAGGGAGACCATTGGAGATCACAAAAGAACCCTTGATTGTCAAGTTTGAAAAACGAACCAGGTTAAGGGAGCTACTATATTTGTTTATATTAAATTGTATGATTTTACGTGGTATGTTGTATGATTGGGAGCCTATTCTGCATTAAATTTCCACTGGTTTCGAGTTTCTGGAAATTTTACAAAAACCACCTGGCGGCTTCAAAGGCACGCCATACAATGCATGAGCATTGCACCCATTTATGAGTTTCTTGAGATGAACCGCCTGGCGACAAGGGTGAGTCTGCCAGGCGACGCAAATATTGGTGTATTTTTTGTGATTTGTTTTAGGATTCTGTGATATCTAGGGTTCTTACAAAAGTGTACTATTCATGTTGAATGAGTGATGTTGTGTAATTATTGATTATTAATGTGATTGATGATATTGGAATGAATGAATGGAGTGTAAATCATGAAGGGTTCGTGTTAGATTTTGGAGCCTAAAATTGTTAAACATGGATTTTTTTTTTTGGTGCAATCATGATGAATTGGTAATTGTATGATTTTATTGAACGATTATGCATAATGGGAAACTGAATTGATGTGAGTTTTATGATGGTGATGGACTGGAATGGGATTTAGGGAGTTTAGGATTTATCACAGGTGTAGAAAGAATTTAGGTTCTGCCCAGAACCTGATGCATCGCCTGGCGGTACATACCTGCCACCAGGCGGTAGCTAGTGCAGTGGAAACTTTGTGGTTCCTAGCAACTTGGGGGAGACTTGGGTTTTGTAAGGGTTAAGTTAAAATTATGCATATGATAATTATGTTAAAATGAACCAGTCGCTAAAAAGAAAAGGGGTTTAAATATGGATGAAGAATAAATCTTGGGGGTTGGATATAATACATATGAATTGAAAAGAGTTGTGGGAAATAATGTGTTAGTAAATGAATATGTTGCGTATGCATGACGCGTCTAGAATGTATAATGCATGGGTTGTAATTGCGATTGGTTATTGTGTTGAATTCATATCGAAATGTGTTTTATTGGTAAATTTTAATAGTTGGCATGAGGTTACTTGAATACAAATATGTATGATTATCGAACTTCGAGTATGTTGTTGGAATTAAAATTGGTTAAACTAAATGCCATGTGTAAACAATAAAACAAGTAATCTGGATGTTGGATGGAAAGATTATAACCTGTTTTAGGTGTTAAACCAGTAAAGTAAGGTTACTAGTATAGTGCCTGGCGGCACAGGAGTGGTCGCCAGGCAATAGGACTACCAGAGAAGTCCCTGAATCGCGTGGCACCTAGTGGTGAGGAGTGAACTGCCAAGCGATAGCTCTGAGACAGTGGGTCTGGATGCAGCCTGGCGCCTAGCGGCAAGAGAGTTCTGCCAGGTAGTCTGCGTTGTTTTTTTTTGGTCTGGCGACGCTTAGGCAGTGCAGGTGATAATGCAAGGAGTATTGTGTTATGTTGGCTTGTGTTTTGCATGTTTTTAATGTTGGGCTTGGACCAAGAGATGCTTGATTGTGTCATGAGCGGATAGGTTCATGGCTGGTGGTGAACACGTAATAATATGAGCAAGGAGGTTCATATTATGATGCTCTCGTGTGAGGATACAAGTAGGAGGTTCGTATGTTCTGTGCTTACACTTGAGGGCTTCTGCGACTAGGGAGGTTGGTAGTTTTTGGATCACGTGTGTTGGACTACGGGTAGGGAGGTTCGTAGAGTTGGATTATGAGTGAGGAGGTTCGTAGAGTTGGATTACGAGTGATGAGGTTCGTAGAGGCAGAACCACAAGTAGGCAGGTTTGTGGAAGCATGTATATCCTGGGTCCATGGTCAAGTAATGTTATGGTGTGCTTAGAATAATAGTTTCATGCACATAATGAGATTTAGAGTTTTACACGACTTATGGCTTATTTCTTTGGATGTGCGTGGTCTATAAGGCTTTGGGTGATACTTTAAAGATGGACTTGTTGGAGCATTCCTTGAGTTGTGGCTCAGAATGGTATCCCTTGAGTTGTGGCTCAAGATAGAGGGTAAACACGTGGAATTCCTTGAGTTATGGCTCAGAATGACATTCCTTGAGTTGTGGCTTGAGATGGTGGATGAATACGAGCATTCCTTCAGTTGTGACTCGGATTGACAAGTGTTGTCAGTGTGAGTGTGCGTGTTGTGGCTCGTACGGAGGGTCTCCACTCCATTGAGCAATCATAGGTTGTGGCTAGAGATGTGCTAATCTTGTGTTGAGAGTATGAATATGGTTCATATTGGGAACTCGACTTGGCGTTACGGAGTGTGGTCCGTAGCAGGTTTCCTGCACGTGTTCTACATGTTGTGGCTCATAGGTGTGGCAACAAAGGGTATCATGAGGTTATCATCCAAAGATGTAGAGCATGGATTGTTGGCACAAGCAAGCTTGAAGCAAAGAATTTATAAAGCCATGTGCATGAAGATCATAGGTGTTTGATGAAGATTGATGAATATCCACTTGAAGATTAAGTTTTAGTGTGTTAAATCTGAAAATAACATGTTAAATGTAATGTTTTAGTGTTATATCATATTGGTAGGCTATATTACATAGGTTAGATATCTTGTGTGCCTTGGTGTGTCTCTTTTAATTTGTTAAAATGGGTTTTAACAAGTTAAAAGGCTTACTATATATAGTTTCTGGTATGAATGCATTTAGTCAGTTGAATTATTTTTCAATCAACTGATTTCACTTAAGTTAAGTGAAATCAGATGACTGTATGGAAAATTCAATCGACTATTTTCACTTAAACTAGACTATATAAGCTATGTTTTCGTGAGCAGAAGTGCGAATATGAGTTTTTGAGCACGAAACTTTGTCATTCTTCTTTGGAAAACTCTTTCTCTTTGCAATACACAATTGCAACTCATGGTTTAAAGATCTTGGTTGATTTTGGAGGCAATTTGACTTGTAAGTAGCTTGAAGAACAGATGTATGGTTGGCTAGGGACAACCACCACCAGGTTTGGATATTCTTGTGCCTCTGGTTGGTTTGCCTGATGTGATTTCAGGTTTGTAAGTGTGATTCTTGCAGGGTGTGTGTTTAGATTTTTGTGTGAGTCAAAAATCTTATGTGTTTCTTTGTTCAAATGTGTAATCTCAGTGTGTAATTTGTAAAATTTTGAATATAGTGGGAACTAGGCTTAAGTTGTCCTAGTAAACTAGATTAGCTCTGTGATTGAGTGAACCAGTATAAAAACAATTGTGCAATTCTCTCTCCCTCATCTCACCCACTTTAAATCTCTTTAAAAACTTAAGAAAACCAAGCAATTCGTTCTTTGGTGTGATTTAATGCGTTCTTGTGTTATCTGAGGTTGTATACTTGTTAAAAATATTGATTAGAATAAGTCTTGCATGTAAAAGATTGTTGTTTGAGTTAAATCTGCGAATTCTGTATTCTGCATAAATCTCTAGTATTTTAGCCGACTGATTTATCTTTTTAATCAACTATTTCATAGTTCAAGAACAAATTAGTATGTTGTTTTATATTTTAATCGATTGCAAGTGTACTTGTCTGCTCTATTTACATCCTAACTTTTCAGTCTATTTAATTCAATTGAAAAGAGGTTTAAGCTTTCGAAAAAGTTTTAAACACCCAATTCAACCCCCTCTTCTTGGCTTAAATTATCATTTCAAAACTAACATGGATAACATGGTGGTGGCCATATGCTATGGAATCAGAGGATAGCGTTCCTATGATTAATGTGTGTATATATATGTTTTATATATATATATATATATATATATATATATATATATATATATATATATATATATATGTTTATCTATTAACTCACCCTATCTACTTGTGTTTGACGATGATCATGTAATTCGTTACACGACAACAAATGATATTGCAGGTGATGTTGGTGAGGCATAGAGTTGGAGTGGGGGCTAACATGGGAGCACTATTTTATGGACTTACTTTTATGTATTTGAAAATAGTATTTTACTAGACATTAAATTTCCCGCGTTTTTGGGAAAGATAATAATAATAAATGAACCTTTGTTATTTATTTTATTTTATCTTATTTAAATTAGTAATCTTTGACCAAAATGTTACAATATACATTGATATAGATAACTGGAAATGCCTAATTGATGCTTGAGTCATGTGGAAGTGCAAAGGAGTGCAATTGAAATGTTCTAGATTGTGTGTGGGTGATTAGGTTCTTTAGAACCTATCCTAAAATGCCAAAAACCAGTAGCATTGACGCTACTAGTGTGGTGCCTGGTGGCACGGGGTGAGCTTCCAGGCGATAGGAGTAACCATGGAAGTCCTTGGAAAACACAACGCCTGGCGATGAGGGTGGTTCCGCTAGGCGATATCGGCCACAACAGTAACCACTAGTGTAACATCCCGTCAGGATATTACTAATTTATAAATAAATAAATGAAATAAATAAATCAGTGCGTTTAATATTACCTCATTTTCCTAAAACGCGGGAAAATTAAAACTTTATAAAATGAACGGATAAAGTTTACAACGTCCATTACAAAAATCAAATCCACAATATGATTAAGTCACCCATCAGGGTTTACAAATATTTTCGAAAACAAGTACATAAACTTAAGAGTTTCCCCAAGTCAATCCCCTCTCCGCAACTAGGCTGCACCAGAGCCACCTGCATCACCAACATCTGCTCCCGTGTACCGCGTACACGATCATCGCCACACACACGCAGATAGGGTGAGCTTAACAATTAAATCATATATATAAAGTTACAGAAACATAAGCATATAAGCACAAGAAATCATGCATGACATAAACATCTCACATTGCCCTATTCTTTAATTCCTACCATCTGACCCCCAATCAGATTATTCGTGTACTACAACGTCTAAGGATTTCTTCAAGGTGACTTGCTGCCATACCTATCGGCCACAACCGATAGAGCACGTGCGGCAAAACATGCTACGGATCATACACCGCAACGCCAGGTAGAGTTCCCATATACGAACATAGTCGTATCGTCCCAGGACTACCAAACTCGTCAGCCAATAACTGAGGAGGACAATCCATCTGGACCCATCCGTACTGGCCACAACCAGCACACTCACACCGACAACACTCGCCAATCCGAGCCACAACTCAAGGGTTCCTCATGTCCATCCGCCATCCCGAGCCACAACTCAAGAGATGCCATTCCGAGCCACAACTCAAGGAATACCACGTGCTTAACCCCTATCCCGAGCCACAACTCCAGGGATACGTTCCGAGCCACAACTCAAGGAACACCAGCAATCTCACTCTTAAAGCACCACTAGACGCACTGTAGATCACAAATCCATAAATAAAACTCAAAGTTGCAGCAGTATAAATCGCCTGGCACGGGACACGTGCCGCCAGGCGCTGCCAGCTTCCAGACCGCCTGGCGGGTGTCGCGTACCGCCAGGTGCACAACGCCTTTTAAATTGTTCACGCAACAGCGACCGCCTAGCGGAACTACCTCTGCCGCCAGGCGCACCAAGTCCTAAGACCCCTCTGTGATCCCGCTACCGCCTGGTGGTCCAGATCCCACCGCCAGGCACCATGACAGTACAACACCCTCTGGTTTTACTATTCAAGTTTAACACAGTTTCTCTCACAACTCCATTTGATCTATTCCCGAATTATTACCTAAATGGTTACTAACGATGATAAGGTCCAATCGTCAACATCCTAACTTGGAAACAACACCCCATTTAGTCATAACACTAAACTCCTTCATTCTTAACTTATTAATACTCCTAGATTCATTACACCTAAGTTATTGCCAAGTCCACTTCGCTGTTTGAGCTCTCATTCCCGATAGTTGGTCAATTCTTTAACCCCTTTCGCACCCAACTATTGCACTATTCAGAATCACTATTACCCCAAAACAGGGAAAGACCCCCCCCCCAACTATTTCATATCACTACCTCCTAAAGCAATTCACCCTTCCTTGAGACTCACGCACGACTCCCTCATCAACCTTCGCAAACATCACGAGAATTTTCACTTATTGATTCCAACCCAATAGAACAAAATCCATCCTCAGCGCACAACACCTCAGCCTACAGTATCCCTGCCACTGCGCGGGCGCCTGGCGGCCAGCCCAAGTGCCGCCAGGCGGTGCTTGCCATCTGGGTATTTCCCATATTCTTCCCGCATCCAAAACCCCACCATTTCTCCACCTTTGTGAATTCCCACTTCACGTAATCCAGTCCAAGTACAATCACAACGACTCCATATTTTAATTATACTAATCTTTATCCCTATATCCAATTCACCACAATTCAGTTCAAATAGCAATCCAAGATAACACACCTTCGTCAACCCTAAGCTTACACACACTGTTCCATTCAATTAAGCCCTTAATTAGGTGTCCATGCCTACTGTTGGTTAACATTATCACCCTTTACGGTTCCCCACTGACTTTTGCCCCGATTAGATTTAGCCCAGAACCCCAGAAAAACCCAAAACAGGAGAAATGCCCCGCGCCGCCTGGCGATTCAACCAGCCCCGCCAGGCGCTTCATCTGCAAACCCAGAAATTGGTATAAACCCTAAGCGTCGCCTGGCGGCCGGGAGTGTGCCGCCAGGCGGTTCCTTTTCTAGAACCCAAAAACAATGCAGAACAGATGAGTCGCCTGGCGGTGGTTCATCACCCGCCAGGCGGTTTCTGGAAATTTCCCAGAAACGCAGTAGTTCAAGATTTTAACAGTATATAGGCACTACAAATTAACATACATCACATCACAATATTATTTGAAGCAAAAACAGCGGAGTCCAGCTCCCCTAACCTGGTCCTCCTTCGCTTAAATTGAATTGTTTGAGATACCCCAATGATCACTACGTCTTCCCCTTCTTGATGTGGTCACTCAAACCTCACCAATCTCTCTGATTTTCGTGCTCTAATTCAGGTTGCTATTCCAGCTTGCCAAAACCTTCCCTATGGCCACTTTTTACCCTTTTAAACTTGGCTTTTAGTAGGGTTTACTTACCCAAAACGAAATTTACCTAATGGTACTGTTAATTACCATTTAATTGACCTTTATGATCTGTTTTTCAGCTACCCAAGGCTGCCTCTCAACTCTCTAGGGTTCTTTCCAACCTTTCATATTCAATTCAAAGCCAAAATACCAAAAAATAATGTTTTTAGTTTGATTCTCCAAGGTTTGAACCCACAACCATGTAATCACCAAGTCTATATCAAACCATTTAACCAATTCATATTCTCTTGCTAAGAATCACAATTCAATTATCATAATATACAAGAACATGTTTTCATAGATTTAAATAATAAAACCATAACATCAAAAGTTAGCATACATAGGACTCGAACCCAAGTCCTCTCGCACAATCAAAGTACTCTCAACCACATGAGCTAGCACTTTTCCACATCATACCAACCATAATTTAATGTCATAACTATTTCCCATCCCGTATTTATTAATTAATTATTTAATTAATTAATTAAATTCTACGGGTCTTACAACTAGAACGAGTAGCGCCTAGCGGTGTGTGAGGCCAACCAAGTGATCTGCAACAACTTTTTCGCCTTGCGGGGCTTAAGCTGCGCCAGGTGATAACTTTAGGACAAGGCAGATTTTAGGAATGTGTTGCAGGGATTACACGACTTTGAATGATTCCTTTGGGGGTGAGGCATGCTGAGACCCATTTACGAGTGGTGGCTCGTAATGGATTGTAAGCACGTGGCGTTTACGGGTTGTGGCCTGTGATATTGGAAATCCTGAGGGGCCATATGAGTGGTGGCTCATATTGGTTTCTTTAGGATGTACTGATGATGTGTAAAGCTGGAGCGGAGCTGGTATGGGGAATATATAGAGAAGATTTTATCACTATTTTATGTATTTCAGATACTATGGCCTTTGTGATTTGGAAATTTGGAACCATTGATGTTTTAGTTTGAACTTTTGAACTATAGCGCATTTAATAAATTTTAAATTTTCCTGCGTTTTGGGATAAAGGTTTTATTAATTGTCGATTTATTATTACTTTTTATTTTTGTTTTATTTTAATTAGTATTATCCGGCCAAGATGTTACACCACACATAACACACAAGTTGGAGCCTCTCAATATACCTCTCCTACTCAAATTATCCTTAGTTGTTATTCTGTTGAGAAGGACTCTCCATGCAAAGTGTTGAGTTAAGGGTAAAGCTTTTGACTTCCAAAGGATACGAAAAACATCATTTTATTCCCCAAAAATATTTCTCAAGCAATTTATTATAAGCATATTTGACTATGTAGTTGTTACCCTTTCATCTTTCACAATAGTGTGTCATCCCTATCATTATATATTGATATGAGTGTAAGATCATTGTTAAATTTATATAATTGAGATCTTCCTTTCCCTTTGTTAACCTCCATCCAACTCCATTTCCCTAATAATACAATGTTAGACATCTTCAAATCTTTAATACCTAATCATCCTTCCTCTTTTGGCTTACATATGTTATTCCATTTTACCCGCACTATCTTTCTCCCTTCGTTGCACCAATCCAATAGGAATTGTCTCTGAATTTTCTTGATGTCCCTTTCAACTTTTGTAGGCATTTTGAAGAAAAACATATAAATAAAGGCAGTGTTGTTAACACAAATTTTACCAGGCAAGTTCTCCTTGCAAAGGAGAGGTATTTTCCTTTCCATGTCGCTTCCTAATCTTTTCTACTACCCTTTTTCACATTTTGTGGCTTCTAGGATTACCTCCTATATTCAGTTCCAAGTAAATAAAAGGTAGTGTCATGATCTTACAATTCATCATTTATGCATTTTTTGCTAACATATTTTCTTCTACTCCTACTCCTCTTATCTTAGTTTTTGATAAATTCACCTTTACTGCAAATCCAAGTTCATCCCTCCTACGAGACAATGTTTTTTTGCAAAGGAGTGCTTTTGGGTGTCCTTTGATGGTCCTCCTACGAGACAACGATGTTCCTAGCTTGGCCTCACCTCGACCTTCCTTGGATCTCGAGGATGGTGGTTGATGTGTGGTACCGATCTTCTCAGAAAACATCAGTGCGTTCTTAACCGTTATCTAGGCAGGTCATGAGATAGGCCAAGGTGGATGACTGGCCTTGAGATAGCGGTGTCTATGCACGTAAGTCAACCAGCCTAGACACACTAGAAGATATAATAACCATAATATTTTACGTGCTTTCTAAGCACCAAAGTGTCATCCACAAATTATAACATATTCACTATTACCTTCTTTTTCCTCACTAGAACCCAAAGAAGAAAAAAAAAAGATTCTCATTCACAAATTATAGCACATTCATTAGTATCTTCCTTTTTCTCACTTTAATCCTTTGTAGTAATTGTTTCTTTTATGTCATCCGCAAATATGTACTATTTAGAAGTGATTTTTATCTTATGACACTTCTATACAGGACAGACTCGAATAGATGAATTTCTAGCATATTTAACAAAGAGATACCGATCCTTTGAGACTCGATGTATTCCATCTCAAAGAAAAAAAAGACGGCTCTTGCCTTTCACAAATTACAAATGAACACGGGTTTTGTCTATTTGTCCCTTAACAGCTGTTAATTACAGTTGCTTATGATTCACTTAGCTATCCATGCCCTGTCTTCGCCTAATTTTGCGACCATACAGAAAAACCTTGTCCCACAATTTGCTTAATCATACCACAACACAAACGCGTTTTCAAGCTGCCACCTCCACCACTTGACTCCACTCCTCTCACCATCTTTCATAACTCTTCACTTCACCATTACGCCTTTCTCCCTTCAATCACGTCTCCTTCATACAATCACCACCCACACTATATAAATATCTCTACTACCATCCTCTTTCCATCAATTCATATCATTTCTCACTCTTCTACCAATTTCTTTCTTCTCTCCCCAAAATACAAATGGCCTCTCTTACATCCTTAAGCTTTTTCCTCACTCTTTTTCTCGCTGTTTCAAATCTTCCTTTGAGTTCACCCAGAAAACTCACTCAGTCAGAGCCCCAACTGAAATTCCAATACCACAGAGGACCTCTCCTCACAGGCAAAATCTCCGTCAACCTCATTTGGTACGGCAACTTCAAACCTTCCCAGAAAGCCATCGTCACTGACTTCATCACCTCCCTCTCCTCCCCCAAACCCCTCACGGCCCAACCATCCGTTGCCACGTGGTGGAAAGCCACCGAAAAATACTACCAAACCCCATCTCCCAAACTCGCCCTCTCTCTGGGTTCCCAAATCCTCGATGAAAACTACTCCTTCGGTAAATCACTCACCACCGATCAAATCGTGAAACTTGCATCCAAGGGTCCACAGAGAAACGCCATCAACGTGGTTCTCACCTCCGCTGACGTTGCAGTGGAAGGGTTCTGCTCCAGTAGGTGCGGGACTCACAGGTCCTCCATGGGGGCGCGCGTCAACGGAAAGAGGTACAAGTTCGCTTACATCTGGGTGGGTAACTCTGAAACCCAGTGCCCGGGGCAATGCGCGTGGCCATTCCACCAACCCATATACGGTCCCCAGAACCCAGCTCTGGTTGCGCCCAACAACGATGTTGGCGTCGACGGCATGGTCATCAACGTGGCTAGCCTCTTGGCTGGAACCGTGACCAACCCTTTCGGGAACGGCTACTTTCAGGGACCCAAAGAGGCTCCGCTGGAAGCCGCCTCCGCCTGCACCGGCGTCTACGGTAAGGGTGCCTACCCTGGCTACGCAGGGAACCTCTTGGTGGACCCCACCACCGGTGCCAGCTACAACGCCAATGGTGTCAACGGAAGGAAATATCTCTTGCCTGCTCTCGTCGACCCTAAAACCTCTGCTTGTTCAACCATCATCGTCTAAAACCACCACTCAACGTGTCATCTACGTTTAGCTTCTTAGTCAATACCCAGATTCTTTTATTTGTTCATTCCTTTTAGAAGAAAAAAATTCCTATGTACATGTAATGTTTTTAGCCTGTTTATTAAGGATACAAAAATAGATATTTCTTTGATACCAATCATATGTTTCACTTTCCACGAAATTACACATACTTTTCCACTTTTTTCTACCCTTACCAATAATTCTATAACTGTTTATAATAACAATAATTCGCTTTACCATCGGAAAAGATATAAAAATATTACATAATTATACGAAGTATCTCAAATGATTAATGTAGCTAACTAAAAGAATATAAACAGTTGAATTATATTTTGAATAAAATTGTTTGTTCTTATTTTGAATAGGATTTCAAAAATAATATACATGATTTATATTGCAAACAATTTAAAAATATTTTTGCTCAAGCTTCCCTTCTGAATATTATATTCATATATCTCCTCTTTTATCAACCATTAGGTTTTATTTTTATCTAACCAAATGTATATATATTACATTCTACTTTATTTTTAATTTTCCAGAAAATCAATTTTATAATTTAACATCGTTTTATGTCAAGAGGTTTGAAGATTATATTCTTGTTTCTTACTAAGAAACAAAAATTATATTTGTTTTATGATGAACATTTTTCTTCTTCGAATAGATGAATAATACACCACAATATTCATTATTCGTTTTCTAAAAAATTGTAACAATTTGTAGTAAAGAATATTTTGTTCGGAGTACATAACGTTTTAAGCTAAATGGCTAAAATGTACTCTTCCATATCCTCATTTCTAATTATAATATAAAAACGTTTGTCCTTAATATAAGATTATTTTGAAATAATTTTGACAAAAATGCTCTTAATAATTGTTGCATAATAATAATTTATGTGTTTAATAATTTTGATATATTTTGGTGTCCAAATTTTAAAAATAAATTAATATAGTCATTTTAACCTAATAATATTAATTGTTCTTAACTTGTTAAATGGGATTTCAAATTAAGAGAAAAAATGTGTCAAAACGATGTAAATTGTAACACCCCATTTAATTAATAAATATAATTAAAGGAAGTGTCACACCAAAAAAATATAGTAGCGCAGTCTCGGAGTTTTCACATAACTCCTTACAATTTTCCAAGGCACACAACGATGCCAAACTGAACCAGATACATAAAATTTAACAGCAATAAAATGGAAATTTAAAGGACAGCCAATACATGGGTCGTAGCCCTAAAAGAAAATCCACTAAGCGGGATCCAGCCCAGGCAGGCTAAGCAGCAGAGTCACCGTTCCCCTGTTGACCGCGAGAACCTATCGCATCTGCTCACATCAATAAATTGATGATCATCGCAAAAGGAGAAGAACCACATACAAGGCAACCAAACAAGCAAATATGGTAAGCTAGAGTATAAAACAGTTTATCATACAGATACATGCTATTTTACAGACCAATGAATACGTATCAACCAATCATGTTATCACTTCTCAAACAATACACTAGACTCAGACTCGACTCATCCAGATTACATATAATCTAGTCGGATTCAACAGATGCTTGCATTTGTGGTGGATATCTTTGCTCACTCCCGAGCTGCTCACCCCCTAGCTAAGTGTTACAAGTGTTACGATGTCTCAATCCCCCACACACAAGGTTAGCCCTTAATGAGTTTCAGATCTCCTACTACTCTCACCACAAGAGTCAGTCCGCTCTAAGTGAGACTAACTGACTCCTTAGAGTGTCAGGATGCAACCTTACCTTGAATCCTTACCAAATTATATAGATGGGGCACCACCATGAATTCCCACTAATAGGGGTCATGGAATTACGTCCCGACCACTGAAGCACGACCAAGAAGTCTCACTTAGGGACTCATGGATTTACGTACTGACCACATACCAAATATATTCAAACAACCAAATAATATTAATCATGCATTTAAAACCCCATGCCAACCTCTGTAACCTGTCCTCATTCATATTCCATGTTGAATCCATACCATCTCATTCTTCCCAATTCGTGAATATAGAGTTTCATCTCATACTAATACCATTTCCACTTTAATACCAACCATCTCATTCATTTTACATGCCAAGATCACACAGCATATCAATTCAATTCATAACTACATATATCTCATGCCTTTGTCAAACTTCATACTTTAAATATACAAATCAATCAACTAAACAATCCATAACAAACAAGTGAAGAAAACAGCGAGGCCTACAGCGGATCTCGCTCAAGCCAGAAGCCCTCGCTCAAGCGAGAGGAGTCCCCTCACTCAAGCTACAGACCCTCGCTTAGGCGAGATCGCGACAGAGATTCTGGGAGGTTTTTCGCACACTCGCTTAGGCGAGCCCTCCTTTGCCTGAGCGAGTCCACTCCTCGCCCAAAGGTGAGGTTCCTCGCCTGGGCTGCAACTGCAGCGACACACATCGAGCTCCCACGCGTTCTCGCTTAGGCGAGCATCTCTTGCCTGAGCGAGATAGTACCTCGCTCAAAACGAAAGCCCTCCGCCTGAGCCCGAGCTAGGGTTTGTTAAAATATTTATCATCATGTGATTGAGAGTGTCTTATGAGTGTAATTGTGTGATTAATGCACACATGTGATTAGTTAAATGATAGCTTCCAGTATTGTGAGAAGACAACAAGACTAGGATTCTAGAGTTGCGAAGAAAGATTAACAACAGTGATGAATTTGAAGGACAAACCCTCGTACATTGTCGTGCATGACTTGCAATTGGGGCCTGTGTCACCTCCACCCTCATCCTTGAACATGGGACCTAAGAAATCTCAATTGTAATGAGGACAGAGATGCATGGATGAAAGGGAGACTCTAACGCGATTAGATGTCGTTTATTAGCAAGGATATTTTACATTTTTTTTATAAAGTATATGAACAAAATTAGTACATGTTTTGAAATAAGAATGACACATAAAAAAATATATTTAACTAAAAAAAATTAATCTAAAAACTATGAATAAATCACAATGATATTATGATTATAAAAAAATTGTTTTTTCAATTAAAATGCTAATGAGAGTCAAAGATAATTAGATTACTTGAAACAGGAAAAGAGATGATAAGTTATTATTGTTATTTTGAACAACTTAGGAAGTTTATTCCCTAAGAATGGTTTGGTTGTTTTTTTAGTACCAAAACACAGCACAAGGAATCCAGGCTAGTGAGGGTACAACTGTATGCCCAAAATTTCAACAGGGTCGGTTGTCCTTGGCCCACCCATCATCTTCCCACTTTCCCAAAGCAAAATGGCAAAGGCCCATCAATGCATTTTCATATGCTACGTGTTCAATCAGTTTGTATCGTGGCAGAGTTTTTATTAGACACCAACACACACCACAAACAACGTTACACGGGGTTGGGTTCCCTCAAATCTCACGAACACAACAGTGCCTCACATTCATTGTTTATTGTTCACCGACCAAACCAGAGTTGGAATTAGTGTTGGTCAGAGTAATCTTTCCAATATCTTAGGTTTCTGTGTACCTTCTTTGGCTTTGCCAACCCCACTTACTTACAATTACCACCACTCAAAACTCTGCTCTTACCAACCGCACTTTCAACGCTCTCTTCTTCTTCATCTTCGGGAGCGTTTAATTCATTTCATTCTTAAAATTGTTTAGCTCAATATAAAACTGTCATTTTATTTTATTTTTAATTACTAAACTTTAGCCCATTTCATATTTAATTTTGGAACGTGATCGGTTCACATGAGGTATTGTTAAACCTACGCACCTCAAACAGGATCAACCTAATCTCATGTGAGTAATTTAGATTTTGATATTTTAATATATATTTAAACGAATTTTAATATATCGACATTAATATTTTAGACATTAAACAGAGGATAGTATAAAAAACCAGAAAAAAAAATCTGAACCCTTTTTCATATTAAAAGTTTTAGTAATTTAAAATTTGGACGTGAATGATCTTCTGTATTCATATTAATTTAAAAAATTCAGTATTGCACATACTCATAGTTGATGACTGCAAAAATTTTCATTAAAATTGGGACGATTCGAAAAATTATCATGAGATGGGTAAGCGAAAAATAAATAAAATAATTCATTGAACTAAGTTGTATTGTTTACAAAACATATATAGTAACAAATTAAACAAAATTGATTATATATAATATCTAATTATATCTTATCCTAATATTCCTTCAAATTGAAGAGCAAATGTTGATGATTCCTAACTTGCTAATAAAACGATTTAAAGCGGCAGTAGGAAGGGACTTCGTAAATATATTAACTATTTGATGTTTAAGGTTGTGTTTGAATAAATTCACAAGTGAAGTGAAAGTCAATAGCTATATGTTTGAACCTCTCATGGTGATAAGGATCAGAAACAAGATGCATGACAAATTTGTTATCGAGAAAGAGCGTAGTTGTGTAAATTGAAATTTCAAAATGTTTGAGTAATTATTATATAAAGCTAAACTACTTCACTTGCCACCAAGACAAAGTAAGATATTCTAATTCTGTTGAAGATTTGGACATAGTACTTGATTGACAAACTTCTAGGAAATTAAGGAAGCACCAAGGAAAACGCAAAACTCAATGGTTGGATTTCTTGTATCTAAACAATTATCCCAATCTGAAAATAGATGCTGAAAGTTGAAGTTTGTTGTTGGCCGGGAAAATGAGACCTTGACCTAGAGTGAACTACAAGTACAGTGATAAGTGATGAACTGCAACTAAATGTATGACTAATGGATTTTGCATGCACTATCTGATGCTTGTGAACTGCAAGAATAATATCTAGTATGAAAATGGTCAAATACACAAATCTTTCATTTTATCTTCTATTAATAGAAGGATCCACTCAACTCAATAAAGTCAAGTTTTAAATTGGAATTTGCTACCTAAAAAAACAATATTTTCTCTATTCAAAAGATATACTCTTGCTAGATTTAGCAATTTTAAGCTTAAGAGCTATTTAAAAGAATAAAAAATCTTTAATTTAAAAAAAAAATAACTCAATGTCAATTATATCATATCTACATAATTTTATCTAATTATATTCTATTTTAATAAAATCAGATTTTTCTTTAAATAATTAGTTAACCCAAACTTAATTTTTCACTCAAGTTTCTCGATTCACCCTTCTTAAATTTAGTCAATAATATTTTCTAGCATCAATGACTTCTATTCAATCCAAAAGTTATACCATCCATCACTATAAAGCTGATATCGAAATGGCCTAAAAACAAGTGGAGTGAATGAATGCACTTACTCATAAAATATTTGAAGTTTTATACCATGATCGACTTATGTACGGCAACATATAAACAAATGCATCCATGATTTGAACCTGCGCAGAGGGGACCATGAACCCAAGATGATAGATACGTGTAAACAGCCACAGTAGAACCATGACTACACCATACTGCACCCATTGCCACTCCCTGCAAATGCAACCAAATACAATTTGGACTGTAATCACCAAACGTTGCTCCACACAATACCTCACATTTATGGTTTAGGTCCTATTTATCATCACCAAAACTATAATTGCATACGCCTCTAAATATGCCCCATACTTTTCCAATCTTTCTCCTCTTTGCTTTTTTCTATCACGGCTAACACCACACAACTCCGAACAATACATATCTATAACTTATTTAATTCTTATTAATTTTACAAATATATATTTTTTAGTTCTTAAGATACAAAATATTATTCGATTTTAAAAATGGTTTATAAACTATCACAATAGGTTTGATGTGAGGTCACAATTAATCATGAACACCGTTTAGATGATTTTAAAGATGATGATATTGGAGTCCACTCTCGTTAACACCCACCAATGTTTACGAGTCTTTCTTCAATTTGGTGGACAACACTTCTTGGTTTATGTTTAATGAAAATTCCCGGTAGACATCGATGGCTTTTGATTCGGTAGCCTAGTGTTTTAACGTAAGACTTTCGACCATTACTAAACAATAGGTAAATTAAATTTCGAATATGTATATTTTAGAGGAAAACATATAGAATTTAACGTGGCCGTCATTATTGTATACTTTATTCTTTTGAACACGCAAATAATGTTAATCAATGTATGCATGGCAAGGTTTGCTATGCCTTAAGGACGATATAATTAGCGGTAATTTATTAATCCGCGTTGCCATAATCATAAATAGTGGGGCAAATTTATTTTCTGCTATATCATCAATTTCATTTATTTTGTGTGTTTTTGCGTAGTTGTAGTAAGACGTGTAACTCAATCACGAGACCGAATAGTTGGGTACTTATGCCTTGTCAAAGCAATTTAGTAAGCTATAATCAATTAGAGGAAACTAATTCTTAATCTTTTCTCTTCGTTTGGTACCAATCAATCTAAACCTATACTTATTCATCATCATCTTTGTTCCATTTATTCCTCGCCACCAAAAAATTAACCTTCCAATTATTAGTTACTACTACCTCCATTCTTGTTTTTTCTTTTATTTATCAATCTTAGAATAGAATATGATAATTAAAAACATAAGTAATATGATATCCTCCATCATGATAAACAAGTATGTTGTACGGCTAATTTTTATTTTTTTCCTTTTCATATATTGGTACAAATGAATTTTAATAACAAATATCATGCATCACTAAAATGGTATATTTTATTTTCTAAAATATGTTTATAATATTTTTGGTATTTTTTTAATTAATACGTTGATGATGGGATAAATGGATTAGAAGGTTTAAAATAATTTTGAGTCAAAATGGTATTAAATCTTAGTAACATCGGCGGATGAGAATGATACATCGTGCCAGCAAGCTGCCAACAACACGTTCAGAAACTTCCATCCGCTCATACGTCAATTAATAACTTTTATAATTGAAAATATTGTGTTCATTCTTTAAATTGTTAAATATAAATTCTTTTTATGGTGGTAATTTTTGCAACCAATAATAATCTTTAGTTTATAATTGCATGATTAAAAAATTACCTTTCAGAATTTTAATTGTTGAATCACGACACGTATGTTCTACTTTACGTTTAGAAAAGTAAAGAAATAAAAGAATGAGAAATATATACTTACATGTATGTTAACTATTATGGCATAATAAGAAAATTTTGTTCTAGTTATTTTGGGTTAAACAACACTTTTAGTATTTAATAATTTGGTAATTATTAACAAAAGTGAATTTTTATACTTAAAACTTAATCTTTAATTTCTAATTAAAGATAACATGCCACCCAAAGAATAGAATCTGGTCTGACTTCAATTTGTCTCCTTTTTAAAAATATTTTACTAATTTTAAAAAATAATACTAAATCAAATTAAAGTGGTGATTTTATATTTTGTTTGACAAAGAAAAAAATATGAAATAAAAGATAAATGCGTGAAAAATACATAAAAAGTTACTTTTTAATTGAAAAAAAAAGTATTGTTTTGTTTATCAGTAAAATTTTTTATAAAAAATTTTATTTTCATTATTCGTAATAAAAAGAGTGAATTTACAAAAAAGCATTATTAATTATGAGTGTCATAAAAGTCTAAAAATACATTTCAATCCATAACATTCTAATTACATAACAAACTTTCTAATTTTTCTTTGCATTTTTAATGGAAAATATAACTGGAACCCACCACCAAATTTCTCTTCTTTTTCTTCATCCTTCACTCCAACTAACCACTATACTTTCTCCCATTTCTCTTCTTTCCTTTCCTCCTCTCCCTCTCTCTCTCTCTCTTCCACATTACCAAAGACTTAGACTCAAATTTCCATCGTCTAACATATCAAAACCAACTAAATTAATCCATTTTTATTAAATTTCACGTTTTCACTCTTTTTCTACAACCACTTATAATCCAAAACCAAACACGCAACACAAAAAGATAATTCGTGTTAAGGAGATATTATGACAGAAAAGTGTTGGTGTATCATTTATCTAAAATATCCATCTAACCATTAATTAACCATTACATGGCAATACATATTTATATAGCATATTTATTTACGTTAAAGAGATATTTATAATAGAAAAGGGTCGATAGTGTTGCTCTAAAATCTCCATCGAAACATTAACTATTTAATTATTACATGACAATATGTACCAGAAGATAAAGCATGCACGTAGAAGGATATATTAGCAGCTGACAGAGACAGTGGTGCTTAAAAAAACACGCTTTCTATTAACTAACATAACACAAAACAAAACCATATCCAAAATCAAATCACACTCCATCTTCTTCGTACCTATATAAACAACACAAACCCTTTCTCAAACCCCCAAATCCTCACAACAACACTAAAATGGCTCTTCTCAACCCATTTTCCTTTTTCCTCTTCTTCCTCCTATCAACATGCTACGTTCCAAATCTTTCCAATGCAACTTCTCGTGCCTCTAACCGCATGTTAGCTTTGGTTCAGAACCAGCCACTTGTGTTAGAGTACCACAAAGGTACCCTCCTCAAGGGTAACATCACCCTCCATTTTTTCTGGTACGGCACATTCACCTCCACGCAACGCTCCATACTCATCGACTTTGTCCAATCGCTGAGCTCCACGTCATCGTCTCGTACCCCTTCTTCCGTGTCTTCGTGGTGGCGAACCACCGCGAGCTACAGAGGAGGTCCCTGCACCCTCGTCGTCGGGAGCCAAAGCCTCGACGGAAACTACTCCCTCGGGAAGTCGCTGAACACGGACAAACTACTCGCGTTGGCGTCCAAGGCGAACTCCGAGGCTCACGTGGTGCACGTGATCATGACATCCGCTGACGTGGCGGTGGAGGACTTCTGCATAAACCAGTGTGGGACCCACGGGTGGGGGAAGAGGAAAGACGGCGAGAGGGTGGCGTACGCCTGGGTGGGGAACCCAATCACGCAGTGTCCGGGGCAGTGCGCGTGGCCCTTCCACCAACCCATTTACGGTCCGCAAACGCCGCCGTTAGTGGCGCCCAACGTAGACGTTGGCGTTGACGGCATGGTGATAAATTTGGCCACGGTTCTCGCGGGGTTGGTGACGAACCCGTTCGAGGATGGGTACTACCAGGGGCCGCCGAGCGCGCCGCTGGAGGCGGTGTCGGCGTGCACCGGAATCTTTGGGAAGGGGGCGTATCCGGGCTACCCCGGGAATGTTCAGGTGGACAAGACGACGGGGGCTAGCTACAACGCCGTCGGGGTGCGCGGGCGGAAATTTTTGCTGCCGGCGATGTGGGACCCGCTCATCTCCAACTGCAAGACGATGGTGTGAAAAGGAATAAGGGGTGTGTGGATAGAGTATTTGGGTTTGTAAACTGTGTGTGTAAGAGAAGAATGATTTGTAAGTTTCCTCGGAGGGTTATCATTCTTTTTTTCTTTTCTGTTTTATTTGGAATCTTAATTTATTTCTTAAAATAACTAACAGAGTAAATTACAGCAAGATATTAATAACTAACCTTCGTTAGGTACATGTAAAACATGTTATTAAAATTTAAAGAGATATATGTTTAATGTAGAAAAAGAGTCAATATAATATTTCTAAAATCAAGAAGAGGGTTATGTCAAATTTTAAAGAAACTTGACTGTCAATGTAATTCCTGAAAATTTTAGAAGATACTGATGTAATTTAAAATATATGAATTGATTAGATATTAATTTTTATCTTAATCTCAATATAAATATTTTTCATTATAGTAATTATAAAATGAATGAGCTTAAATTTTGGTTCTTTTTATTTTATTTGCATAAAAATTGAAATTATTATTTTAAGTACATGTGAGAGAATTTTTATTTATTTGATTATCTGAAAGCAACTTCATAACTAGTTTTCATTCACATTTATATTGGTTTTTGCGCTGATTATTATGGTTTATATCCGATGAGATATATTATTGTGAGACTTGTTTATAACTTTATCCAAATCACTATAATTAGGATGTTTTATCAAATTTAAGAGAAATAAAGGTTCGCCTTGACCCATTTTAATTTGTTTGTTGCTAACTCCTTAAAAATGGTCTGGCTGGTTAAAAGTTTTTGTCCGTCGTATTTAGAAAGCCCATCCTAAAAAACGAAAAAACAAAAACTTGTTAATTCATAAAATCAACTTAAACTGACAAATTTAACTAAAGATATAAAATATGTTAATAAGTTGAAGAAAGCTTAAGTATAATTTTTGTAATTAAAAAAGAGTTTATTTATAAAATTAATTAATAATGATAATAAATAATAAATAAACATAATTTTGTCCCACGGCCCATCCTTATACACAAGCTTCTCTGTTGGGCTTCGAAATTGTGATGGCTCCTCTTGTCCAGCCCAAATATGTTGATTTTTCTTACAGAATTTATTTTTAGTTAAGTTAGATATTATATTTTTGATCGGTTTTGTTTAATTATTTTTTTCATAAGTCATTTTAATACTATGTTAGCTAGGTTGTTAAAAGAAAGGCACGTTAAATAGTTTATTTAACCAAACTATTATGCATACTTATGGACACGTAAACATAACAAAAGTGTCACACACTATCATCGTAAGTGTCACACACTATCATGAGATTTCAACTTTTCAACCAACAATGCATTTCCATTTTGATGAGAAACCAAATTTTTGTGACATATTTTTATCAAAAGGGTCCTATATTGTTTATTCATTGATATCAAAATAATTAATAAGGCCTTGTTGGGGGAAGCTTTAAATATTGCAACTAATAATATAATACTCGAATACTTCTCTTGTGTACCTTTCTATTCCCGTCATCATTTTTTTTATTTATATTCAAGTTTCCTAAAGAAAACAGCAATATTAATTTTCGAAAGATAAAAAAAAGTATTAAAACCCTACTAGTTAGGGTTTGAGTTTCTAGGGTTAGTTAGGGTTGTTTTTCCCTTTTGTGTTATGTGGTGTAATAGGATCTATTTAAGGTAGAATCCCTCCTTTGCTTTGAACAAATTGAAGTAATAGTCAGAAATCAAAGATAAGTTTTTGCTTACCTTTCACTTATGCTTTCTCTCTATCTTCCACGTTTTTCGCCCTTCATCTTTTTTCGTTGCTTACGCCCCTAATTCGTATGCCTAGGGTTTCTACTCTGAAGGAAGAAAGGAGAGCTTCTCTCTCGTGTTTCATCATGTTGTTAGGGCTTCAATATGGTATTAGAGCAGGTTCATAGCCGAATCTATTTCACTTTCCCACTTTGTTCTCCTGCCTAAGTGGCCAGCCGCTTGCAAGAAAGGTTCTTGCACAATGGAAGATAACAACAACAACAACAAAGAAATCAAGTCAGAGGTTAGCAGTGCAAGTCACCATCTGCAAAGATTGGATCTTGATCAATCTCTTATACCTACCAGTCCATACTACATACATCTCGGAGAGAACCCATGACAGGTTCTTGTGTCACCATCTCTAAATGAGACTAACTACAACTGATGGAGCTGAAACATGAGAAGGGCTCTCACGTCCAAGAACAAACTGAAATTTGTGGATGGCAGTATCAGAATTCCTACAATAGATGAACCCATCTATGAAGCATGGGAAAGGGCCAATGTCATGATTTTATCTTGGATCATTAGGACTCTTTTTCCTCAAATTGCAGAAGCGTCATTTATATTGACTCTGCCAAAGACCTTTGGGATGACCTAAAGGAAAGATTCACAAAATGAGATTATTTTCGCATTTCAGACCTTCTTCAAGAAATGCACTCTACTAGACAGAAAGAAAGGAGTATCACTCAATTCTTTACTGATCTTAAGATTATCTGGGAAGAGTTAAAGTTTCTAAGGCATGTTCCCAACTGTATTTGTGGTAAGCCTTGTGAATGTAGTCTTTCTAAAATCTTTATCAAACAAAGGGAAGTGGAATATGAGATATGTTTCCTAAAAGGTCTGAACGATGGTTATAACACTGTAAAAACTAAAATTCTATTGTTAGATCCCCTACCTAACATGAATAAATTCTACTTTCTCATTATGCAACAAAAAAGGCAGAACAATGGTACTGCTGATATAAATTTTGAAAGTAAGGTCTTCTTTAATGCCTCTGAAAGGCATTATAAGTCTCAAGAATAGAAAAATTGGAGAGGTCACGACTAAGGTTTTGGTTCTCGGTCTCAGGGAAGGGGAAGAGGTCAGAATCACACTATAAAAGAATGTTACTCTAAACTTGGCTATCCCCCTTGGTACAAGTAGAGGAATGAGTACAACAACAATTCCAAAGAAAACAAGAGTCAAGATAAAATAGAGTAGCAGGTTTGCAATTTGAATATGAGGGAGGAACCAAGTGACAAAAAAAATATCAAGGATGAAGTTGTGAAGGGGATGACAACAGAACAAATGCAGAAGCTGCTAAAACTCCTAAATGACTCTGATTAGTTTGGACACAACATCAACTAGATAAAGAAACATACCAATTCAACTGACAAAATTCCTTAAAGTAAAAATCTCTAGATTTTGGATATTGGTGTAACTGATCATGTTGCACAAAACAAAGAAAACTTCACCACTTTTTACAGAATAAAGCCTGTAAATATAAAACTACCTAACATAGTAATGTCACTGCTAACTTTGCATGAACAATTCAATTCTCTAAACAAATCATTCTTTTTAATGTTTTATATGTTCCAGAGTTTTCTTTCAATTTAATTTTAGTTCAAACCTTGATCAAGGATTTGAATTGTAACCTAATATTTTCCTCCAAGTGTTGTCAGATACAGGACACTATTACATCATAGATGATTGGGCAAGCTGATTTCAACCAGGGTCTATACTACCTTAATGGCATCCTGTTACTAAAAATTTCGATTTCTCTCCTTGTAATATGCTTAATTGTGCTAAAAGTGGCATTGATACTTGGCATTATAGGCTTGGACACCCTACCCGTAGAATTACTAAACATATTTGTAAAACCTTTCCTGATATTCAATCTAAATGTTTTAATGTTTGTGATGTTTGCCATTTGTCCAAACAACATAAACTACCTTTCTCCAAAAGTGATATTATTTCTGAATCTTGTTTTGATCTTGTTCATCTTGATATATGGGGACCCATAGGCATTCCATCCATTCATGGTCATAGATATTTTCTAACTATGGTAAATGATCATTCTAGGCACACTAGGATTTTTCTTATGCATGCCAAATCTGAAACCAGAAAACTTATTCAAAATTTCATAATTCATATTAAAAATAGGTTTGACAAAATCATTAAGTGCTTTAGATATGATAATGGACCTGATTTTAACTTTTTGGATATATTTGATGCCTATGGGATAAATCATCAGAAAAGTTGTGTAGAGACTCCACAACAGAATTTTGTTGTGGAGAGGAAACACCAACACATCCTAAATGTAACTTGCAGTCTGCTATTTCAATCTAACATGCCTAAAGCTTATTGGTGTTATGCTCCTACGCATGCCATTCGTATCACTAACAAATTACCTACTATTGTCCTAAATAACAAATGTCCTTATGAGATTTTAGATAAAAGACCTCCTACTTTCCTCAATCTTAGAGTTTTTTGAACTTTATGATTTGCTAGTACTCTTGATAATCACCGAACCAAACTGGACTGAAGGGTTAGAAAATGTGTGTTTTTAGGTTTTAAAACTGGGATTAAAGGATATGTCCTCCTTGACACCTTAAGTATATAAATTTTATCTCTAGGAATGTGATATTCTATGAAAATATTTTTCCTTATAAGGATATGGAGCAGTGTATTCAGACCGGTGGTGATCATCATACTCAGATTTCTTACTAAGGGAAGGAGGTCATTCCCCCAATAGTGATAACGATTTACATCAGGTTACTGCCAGAGAAACTACTAGAGATAATGTTGAAACAGAGTCTATTCCTGACACTATTAGTGATGTTTCTACCAATAATGAAGACAATGACCAGCCAAATGACAATGATCAAGGCCTAGGAGATACATACCCGCGAAGATCGAAAAGGCAAAGAAACGTTCCTTCATATCTAAAAGATTATATATACCAGGCGAACAATTCCATGAACCCTAAACACTTTGTAAGTAATAAGTTTGTTCATAAATCCAATTACCCCATTAGTTTTGTTCTTTCATACAGTTCTTTGTCTAAGGAACACCTAAATTACACTCTTGTTGTTTCTACTTATCATGAACCACAATCTTATACCGAAGCTTGTAAAGATAGAAAATGGGTTGATGCTATTAACAAGGAAATAAAGGCCCTTAAAAGTAACGAGACTTGGGATTTTGCAAATCTTCCTAAGGGAAAGAAACCAATAGGATGTAAATGAATTTTCAAGATTAAAGACAATTCTGATGGCACTATTGAAAGACAAAAAGCTAGACTTGTAGCCAAAGGCTACACTCAGTTAGAAGGAATCAATTTTATTGACACTTTTTCTCCTATTGCTAAGCTCACAATTGTTAGACTTATCTTAGCCATTGCAGCCACAAAAGATTGGTATTTACACCAACTAGATGTTGACAATGCCTTCCTACATGAGAACCTTAATGAAGAGCTATACATGGACTGTCCTCTAGGACTTCAAATCCCTTAACTAGGTCAAGTATGCAGGTTAACCAAGTATACATCTCTAGAAATCTTTTCTTTTATATTCTCTTTGGTGAGGACATTAGTGCATTATCATACATAGCTTGGGAGAGGGAAATAGATGATTTGGTGCATTCATTCCATATTAGACAGAGTAAATACTACATTCTTACTTTATGCATTTCTAGTTTTGTAGGACATGCAAGAGAGTGGTGGGAATATAGGCAGTCTAAAGTGGAAAGAGGAAGAAAATCTCTCATTCAAAATTGGAGTGAGTTGAGAGCATGCATGAGAAGAACTTTCATTCCACCTTCCTTCGATTTAGATCATGAGATAGAGAAAAAGAAAATTGAGATAACAAGAAGGAAGGAGGAGAAACTCACAATACTCTTAAGAGAGATTAGGGAGTTGGAAGAAAAGGAAAGAATAAGAATTCAGAGAAGAGAGCAAAATGAAAGAGAGAAATTTGAGCAAGAATTGAGAGAAGAAGAAGAGTGAAAGGTGGAAAGACTGAGAGAAAAAGAGGAACAATTGAGAAAAGAGAGAAAATATGTGAAGAAAAAGAGAGAGTAAGACAAGATACAGAGTTTAAAAGAAAAGAGGAAGAGATTGAGAGAAAAGAAAGAAAAGAAATAATGCTTAGGGAAGTAGGGAAACAACATCTTACTCCTTGCATAGACTTCAAGGGAGTAATCCCATCTTTCAACTTTCCCTTATTTGTCATTAAGGCTTTTGTCTTAGTTCTCCCTAAAATTGTTTTTCTACCTTCACCAATCATTTCATACTTCTAAAAATATTTGCAAAAATTAACCTTTGACTTAAAGATACCTTTTAGGTCACAATTAAGTAAAAGGGAAAATCCATATTTTTTTGCGAAATGGGCCTTATTGAAAATGTTTCCAAACATAAAAGCCCATCTTCATGTGTCTTTAGAAAATGTAATATGCATGGTATCCAGAATTTTAATGAAATTTATTTGATAATTATTACAGATGTTTTTTTTATCCTGGAGGAACAAAGCTTCCAAAGCTGTAGGCCTTAAACAACCCTCTTAATTTGAGGACAAATCCTCTTTAAGAGGGATGGGATGATGAATCTATCCCAAGGCTTATGGCTTGGGCCAATGGCCTGGCCTATTTCTTTTATTTATTTTAATTAAATAAATGTTTACATCTAATTGGACCTTTTGTTTAAATGCAGACCATTTACAAACCTGTTCCACGTTGTAGGCTTTTGATTGTTGCAGCCCAATTTCCAACAACATATGTAGCACGCTTTCTGCACACCATTGTCACGCGTGAAAAAAGCCCATGTGGCATCAATACATGAAGCCAATTTCCCTTTTTGTACCTGTGTGCCTTCACCGTAAGTGTTGGGCTTCTATTTAATGATGTAAGCAAGCGGCCCAATGACATCCAAAAAGAGCGTCACCTAATGTTGCACACATGGAATGGAATTGGGTTTCAGGATGCTTCTACCAGCCCAATTTGTGCTGTTCCCAAGAGAAATCAACAAGCGTTCACTACATCTCTACTAGGGTTTACGCCTTCCTTAAGCAGCTAGGGTTTCCCGTTCACGTGTTCTCTCCTCAAGGGTTTGCTTGCATTCATGCATTTCCTACCTCCAGGTTTATGAATCACATGTCCAAACTTTGCCTAGCTAGTTTGTTCCTTTTCCATTAAGGTTTTACAATTTGGCTGTCTTTCTTCTCCTATAAAAGACAAGCCATCGTTCTTGTATCAGAAGTTTTGATGAATAAAAGTGATATTATCCCCTTTCGTCTTAACTCAACCCTAACCCTAGATTAGGTTTTCAACCTCGTCGGGTTACCGAACCAGTGAGAGTTTCCCACTGGAACTCAGTCTTTCGCTACCTGTTTGGTGGTTTTCCACCGAACAAATTGACGATTCTCGGCCTTGAGTGGATTTTTCACCGAAGATTCGCTAAGGCTTGCTTATCACATAACCATGTTTCATCTTCTTTTGTAAGAAAATAATGTATGTTTTTTTTTATGCGTGATGTAGATCAAGCAAGACGGTTTCCTTTAATTAAGTATGCAAGATAAAAGTAGATGTTTAAAATATTTGTTGTTCCCCAAAAATAAAACAAAATAAATACATATACAAAATGATAAGGATAAAAAAAATATTTTTTATTTTTTGGCCCGACGAGGATTGTACCTCGCTCCTACGTATTTTCATTTGGAAAATCAGGGATAACATAATTCTTTGTAAATATAATTGTAGTTTGATATTATTTTTTTTAATTTTAGATTTTAATATTTTTATTATGAAGAGAATCCGAGATTCAACATGATTAAATTATCAAACAAATCTAAGACTTGACATAATATCCAAAAATGATAAAAAAAGAAGTATAATTTATAATTTTTTTATTTTAGATTTTAATATTTTTTATTATTAAGAGAATTTGAGATTCAACATGATAAAAGAATTGGTTATCAAGCAAATCCGAGACTTGACATGTATTCAATAATTATATAAAAGAACTATTTTTTATTTTTTATTTTTTTTTTAAATTAAGAGAATTAAAAGCCTACGAAAGATATTTCTAATTACCAAGATAAAAATAATGTCATCCCAAATAGAAGAAAAGAGAAAGGCCGCGCATATAAGTTAAGTTTCACGTGGATTAATCACTCAAATAGAGACATTCATGCACAATCAGAGTTGTTGCCACAATCGAACATTAAACTTCAACCAACACATATCAATCGTGAATCCAAACCCAAAGTCACCTAACATCCGAACTCCAAACGCATTTAGCCATATAATGGGTCAATCAATCATACACTTGATATTATAATAGAGTAACAGGGTCAAGATTCACAAACCATTAATTTTATTATTCTCACCAGTACATGAATAACATTAGGAGCAAAAAATGACTTACCTTTCAAGGCAATGAACAGGGAAAATCCCAACTAAGAGGTTAATGAGGTGATCCCCTTTACATGTGTGCTCTAGTATTAAAAAAAAATGACAATTTTTTTTTCTGTGTCTTACATTGGAGAGATTTTGTGCTTATATAAACACCTTAGGACACCACTGAAATCCTAGTCTTTAATTATAATAAAATATATGAGGAAGGAATTGGTCCCGATGAAACATATTATAGGAATCAAAGCATAAAATAATATCTAGGGTATTGATTATAATTATTATCAGAAATATTGTATCTTATTATTAGAATAATATATTCTCTGATTGAAAAACAAATCTCAATGAGACACATCACATAAGCATAAAATCAAGATATTTATTATAATTATTATGAAGAATATTGCTTCTAATAATTAGAATAATATCTTCTCTGCCTGAAAAAATTCCAATCACATAAGTATAAAATCAGGATATTTATTCTAATTATTATGAAGAATATTTCTTCTACTAATTAAAATTATACCCTTTCTTAAAAACAAAGATCTTAAAATATCCTTTTCTGACATGTCTTGTGAGGAGTGTAAATAGCAAATAGTGGGGCTGAAGATATGTATGAAACATTTAAGCTCATGTAAAAGGTGTGACAATTAAAAACAAATTGTACTCTTCCTTCTTTTTTTCTTCTTTTAATGCTAGAAAGTCTACAGAAAAATTATTACACTTTTTTTCCATTTTTCTCCTTTTTTTTTCTATCATTAATTAAAAACATATATTTTTTATTTTTTGAGAACAAACCAGACAATCCCTTATCACAAAGTTGACTTATACTTATCAGATTATGCTTTAACCCTTCAATTAGGAGTACATCTTTAATGTTGAATGAGGATTCATTGCTTATTGTTGTTGTTCCAAGGATTTTTCCTTTGTTGTTATCTATGTAGGTCATGAATCCTTCATTCTTTAAGTTTAACTTTGCAAACTTTGGTTGATCACCAGTCACGTGCCTTGAACACTCACTATTTAGGTACCACAAATCTTTCTTGCACTCTTCATGACCTGCAAAAAAAATTTACATTACATGGTACCCTAAATATGTTAGGTCCAACATGGTTAATCTTTTCTTGATCCTTTTAGGATCCATGTCAAACATCCCTTAGGAACATCATACTTTCTTGCACTGCAGTTTTAGAAACATGACCTTTTCTTAAACAATAATTTTAAGATTTGAAAGATATATCACTTGATTTGCTAGTGAAAAGAAATTAGCAAATTGTTGATTTTTTGTTCACCAAAGGAATTGTAGCCAATTCCAGCCATTGCAAATACACAATTTTGAGAGTCAAGAACAACTTCTAAATTTGATTTTTCTCTTGTGAATCTTGCACATATTTTTAAAAGTTATTTGACTTTGTTATCCAAAACAATGCATTTTTCACAAGGTGATGGACCTTGTAGCACGGAAATGAAGAGGAGAAGGTCCATGGCTGTAGCGAAAATTGAGTGAAATGGAGGAATGGATTCAAGCTTGGAGGCTCTTGAAGCAATGAAGGTGAAATGGAGAGGAAACCTAGAAGAGAAATCTATTCTAGGGAAGGAGGCTAGAGGAGTTCTTGGTAGAAGCTAATCTAGCAAAGTGACTCTAGAGGCAATAGGTGGAATACTCTCAAACTTAGTCTATTACTAATCCAAAGTAACCAAATACAAGAGTAGAATGACCCCATTTATAGGAATCATGGCTGGCCAAATGAAATGAGAAATGTAGCATGAAATGAAATGGAGATGTAGCTCGGAGAAGAAGGACAAAGGTGGACCGTGTGATGCAAAGAAGGAAGGGATCTAATGTCATGTGGCAATCACACTCTCCTTGCATGCACCAAGTAGCCAAAGGCGCACCAAGCCTTGTTACCCAAGCACACTCTCGGCCAAATGCTTTTAATTGGGCTTACATTAGCCTAATTTTGAAACTAAACACAAAGTACTTAGTATTTTTATTCTAGAACATGGCCTAACATGTGGCCCAAAATAAAAGTTATTTTAATGCTCTGATAACGCTGTCGTTGACGCAATCAAATTAATACTACTTATCCATAACAACTTCAGTATTGTTAAGAAAGTAGTCAACAAAATAGAAAGGGTAAAGTAACCCAAAGTCGTCTCCCAACGAACACGGAATTGATTTTTAACAAGTTAGTTCTTATAAAATCTATAAAAATGAGTTAGTCAAATAAAATAAAAAATATAGGGGATTAAGATAAACAAAGATAGAAATAAAATTTAAAAGATAAAAAGAAATTAAAACAATAGTAAAGAAAATAGATTGATTCCATTGCTTTTTTCAAAATAGATTCATCATCAGTTATCTAAAGATTATTGCTCGATTAATTATTATTGTAGATTTACAAATTAATCAATGTAAAGTCTCAATTAATTTGTTGACGTTCTCACTTTTAACCAAAGTACAGTCTCAATTAAAAGTGAGAACTTTTAGATTGTCCACAGTAAATTCAACCAAAGTACAGTCTCAATCAAATTTACTATGCCTAATCATGTCTAGTCTTTTATCTCCTCACCAAATAAAAAGCTTAATTAATCAAAGTAAAGTCTTAATTAATTTTAGTTAGAGTACATACCTTTAATCAAAGTAAAGTCTCAATTATTGGTAAAAACTCATTCAATCACATGAAAGTTTTTAAATAAAATTAAAGTAAAGTCTCAATTAAATTTAAAAACCCTTGTACTCATATGATCAACATGCATATAGATTTAAAATCATTACTTTTTATGTGATTCAAAGATAAAAGACATAGATGAATGAAAACCTCAACAATAATAAAAAGAACAGAGAATTTATTTCATTCTAACCTCAGAATCCATAATGAAATTACAATGGAATCAACCCAAGAAGTTTAGAACTCCATGAATGCAAAATAAAGAGAGAAGAAAAGGGAAACGAAATTAGGCACCCCTAAGGGTTCCAAAACTTTGAAGTCCCCAGCTTGTTCTTTCTACTTCTCCGTTGGTCTCTTTATATAGGAATTGGACTAGGTTTTTTTGTTGCTAAAATCTCTCAAATATCTTTAAAATAAAGATAAATATAAATATTTAAAAATATTTGGAGAGATATAGACTATTTGACAAATATAATTGGTTGATAATATCAATATCTAATATAATTAAATTAATTAATTAATTAAAGATATATG
>Ga0214542_1003066_pt1 | contig 34403 bp, 15 predicted proteins | sample CNSS1metaG_FD_160096 | JGI IMG/M metagenome (GOLD analysis project Ga0214542, IMG submission 160096) | Root nodule microbial communities from cowpea collected in UCLA plant growth center, Los Angeles, California, USA - CNSS1 | ecosystem: Host-associated > Plants > Roots > Nodule | place: USA...
TTTACCCTTAAAGAATTGATCATTAACACAGTTAGGAACAACAAAGAATCTGCATAAAGCATTGTGGCTAAGAATTTCTGCATAAAGCATCTGCAATGTTTATAATACTAGAGTAGTAATAACAAAGTAATGAACTTACAAGGAATATCAGTTATGAATGCTTAATGTCTGAGATTAACATCTTACCTTAAATTCTGTATTATTCAGCTCTTTGATGGCTTTAGAAGCCAAGTCCACACTTCTAAATGTTACAAAATTGAATCCCTTGTTCTCGCTGGAATGCTTTCCCTTCATTACTCGAACCTATTTTCCTCAAAATTCAAGTTAGGGAATGACATTATCTATAAACATGAGCACAATACAGCAACAATGGCACAGACTTACCTCTGCAACTTCCCCAATTCTCTCGCAAAAAGATTTCAAATCCTCATTTGAGACATCATGAGGAATGCCACCAATGTATACTTCAAACCCATGAGGAGGAAGAGCAAGGAGTTTGGCATGTTTTTTTTTCTCGTCCTCATCTTCCACCTTTGCTTCATCACTGCTATGGTTTTGCATTGCATCCTCTTCATCCACTTCTTCAATCTCTTCTTCCTCTTCTTCCTCCTCTTCCTCTTCCTCTTCTTCTACCTCTACCTCCTCTGGACCCCCCTCCTCTTCTATCTTTTCCACTTCCACTTCTTCTTCTACTTCTTCATACTCAATTTCTTCTTCCATAGCTTCTTCTGGATCATTTTCCTCCTCAAAATCAACCTTCTCATCAGATTCAACTAGCTTCTCAGAGTCAGATGGCTTAGCAGTTGATGAAGAATTTGCTTTTCCCCGAGGCATCTTATGAAACTAATGAAAAAAGCTTGTGAGGCAACTGTGAAGAAGGCACAAAGGCCAGAAGAAATCCTGGGAAGAAGTATACACATACCGAAAGGAGGAAAAAAAAGAAAGGCCAAACAAGGTGTTGCAGCGAATGAATCTCAGTGGAAGCCGTGCAATGAGACAAGAGTCACAAGACTTATATGGCCGCAACGCGATAGACTTTTATTAAAGGGTCAATGACTACATAATTATCACAATAAAAGAGACTAACGAAGGCGGCGAAAGGAAACGAGAACAATAGGCATGTTGGCGAGCACAAGCTCTTATGTTACACAAAGCCAAACGAGGGTCAATGAAAATCCAGATTTACAAGAACAATATGAAATGTAAATATGAAAAATTTCCACTCAAATGCAAGGTGATGAACAAACAATTACCTACAACTTGAATCATTACAGGTAGCTCCTTAAGAAAATGAAACAAATTAGAAATCTAAATCAGAATTACCTACATCCCTTGGAGTTGTTTCCCACTATTCGTTGCCTCACATTCTTCTTCGTTGTTGTTGCGAATGTTGAAGCTCATGTGAACTGAATAGTACACCTTTGTTTCATCAACGAAGGCAAATTTCACCTTTCCTTTCTCGTATTATTCCAAAATTCAAAGAAATTAACAACAAAAACTTAACCCTAAATTACATAGGTGAGAGAATGAAATATACTACCTGTGATCATACAAGAATTGACAATCGCGAACAGAGTAGGCATTGCAAATGGAGGGAAAAAAAACCTAGAATGAGACAATGAAGTGAGAAGCACCACTTACCAGAGAGACAAAACACGAAAACACATGAATGTAGCAATGAGGGAGACTAGGCGGTGAGTGGTGTCGCCGTTGTGGTGAAGATCTTGATCTCGCGGGCTAGAGTAGAAGTTGTGGTCGACGAGCGAAGAAGATTACGGTTTAAAACTAAATCTTTGTAATTTAGCAAAGATTTTAAAAATATATACTACTTTTTAGAGGTTTAACATTAAATTTTTGTAATTTAAGGGAGGTTTTTAAAACCTATACTATTTTTTAGAGGTTTAAAATTAAACCTTTGTAATTTAACGGAGGTTTTGAAAACCTACACTATTTTATAGAGGTTTAACACTAAACTTTTGGAATTTAACGAAGATTTTAAAAACCTCAGTTAAGTTAATCCATTGCTAAGGTTATATTAACCTTCGCTAAATAACTTTCGTTAAATACAATTTTTTTGTAGTGTCATATGGTCTTTTATTCCATGGTTTCATGTCTCACTCTCGCTCTTTCAATCTTTGTGTGGCAGTTTTGTTATTTTTTTTTATCTCTTTTCAAAATAATTTTTTTTATTGCTTAAGTCATATTTAATTTTTGTTTTGATCAATTATTTTTTATCTTTTTTTTTTGTGGATTAGGTATATTTTTCTCCAATTTTGCTTTTTCATTGTTCTGACTTTTTTCTTTTTCCTAATTTTGAACTTTAGGGTTTTGATTTGGTCTTTTGTACTACGATTTCATCTCTCAGCTCTCTTGATTTTTTCATGGCGGTTTCGTTATTTTATATCTATTTTCAATACCCTCTTTTTTTGTTTATGGTTGAACTCATTTTTACTGTTTGTTATGATCTTTAATTTTTTATCTGTTTTGTTTATTTTATTTTATTTTTTATATGGATTAGGAATATTTTTCTCTTATTTTTCTTTTACATTGGCTTAACTCCATTATTTTTTCCTCATTTTGAACTTTAGGGTTTTTGACTAATATTTTGTTTTATAGTTTTATTTGTCATTGTTGTTCTTTGCCTATTCCCATGGTGGTTTTGTTATTTTTCACTGTTTTCCATTATTTTTTATTATTGTTTATGCATAAATTGAAGTTGATTGTTAACCATTGTTCATTCATCTGACTTCTTCATTTTGAAGTTTATGTTTATGGTTTACTTTTATGCTTAAACTGAAGTTTATTCCTATCCATTGTTGATTCTTCTAACTTCTTCATGCTAAAGTTTATGTTTTATATTTACCTTTATGGTTGAACTAAAGTTGATAAATATCCATTGTTCATTCATATGACTTTGTCATTTTGAATTTTGTGTTATTTCATTATACTCATATATATTGTAATTTTCTCATTTGACCATTTTTATATTTTATGGAATCTTCATTCTTTATTAATATCTATCTTCAATGCAATTTTCATTATAATGATATAAACATTTTCATTGATCTGATTGTGTCTATTATACTTTTCAGTAAGTCTTTATTTTATTCTTTTGTCTTTTGTTGTTGTTATTGTTAAATGTCATTTTTTGTGTAACAACTTATATTTGATATAAGATTTTGTGTTAATTCTTTTCATTTTTTATTTCTGATGTATGTGTTTTTTATTTGTATGCATTTCTAATATTGTATTGTTTGACTACTTTTTATTTCATTATTGATTGTCTCACTTTTATAATGACATATCCATTTGTTGTATTCTTTATTCTTCGAAGCTATCCAATATTTTCATTCTCATTATTTTGTTTACTTGATTATGTGTTTAGTCATTTCTTACTTATGATTTATGATTTCTTCTTTGATTTTTGTATATGACGTATCCATTTTGGCTCTTTCTTCAAACATAATTTCATTGTTCAGATTTTAATTTCTTGTTCACATCCATTGGTGGTTGATTAGGTCTTGCATCATTTTATCGTGTCAATAAAATTTTTGTGCCACTTATAGAAAAACAATCATAATTGTAGTGTTAAACAAAATTCTTGAACCATTTTCATTATGTCTGTTATACCTTTCATGTAAGTCATTTTGTTTTGTGTTAAATATTTTTTGTTCACTCCTTTCTTGGTTAATTCAAAATGTGTTGACATAAGTATAAAGTTCTCAACAGTAAAACAAATATATAGCCTACATTTTGAAGTCGATTTAACATGAATTTAATTTGAAAAATATTAATAAATTTCTTTCTATTGTACTTTTTTTTATAGATTTTCATATTTTAGACATTGCTTACCATGTTTGATCGTGTAACATCCTATTTTAATATCATAATACTACTAAAATAAAATATTTCATTATAAATATTCAAAAAACAACTTACCCGAGGTATATCTTATATCAATACAACCATCCAAAGGATAGAACTATAATAATATAAGAAATATACATTCAAAGCTTATATACCATGTTTCTATTACAAAAACTATACCTAACATGATCAAATTAATATCATTCCATGATTCAAACAACTAGCTAGAACATCCTTCAAGATGTGCCCTTACACATGCATCTTCATTTGCTTAGTACGATAAGGTGATCATTACAAAATAAAAAGACAACTAAAGACATGACAAAAAACACAAGAGCGTAAGCTAATTTGCAAAAAGAAGCATTATATATTTATGAAACATGTTGCATCATAATACAATGCACTCCAAAACAAACATATAAATATAAACCATATAATCGAAGACTCTTCTAAACTCAATTATTTGGAAGTATGCATTGATATCGGATTCACTAGAGACATGCACTTGTGGTGGCCTCTATTGTTCTATAGAGCCATTGCTAATGGATTTCACCCTACCATACACAGGGTTAGTCCTTCCACCGTCTTAGACCAAGGTAAAGCCCCTAGACTAGGACCTCCTACTATTCTGACCACATAACTCATTCTACTTTATATTTCTTTTATTGAATCAATATATCAATGCATCAAAAGGATTTCCTCCATGGAATCCCCTACATTCTCATTAGTTCATACCTCATCAACATACTTACTTTACATTTCACATCACACTTTTTCAACTATGTTGCACAAAAACTCAACAACACATACACAAACTGTTTGAGATTTTAAAAATAAAACTACAACTTCCATAAAACTTAAAAAATTATGTTATTACATTGAAGTTAAATATAATTGAATGAAAAATACAATGCAAAAAGAATCAACTCAATAGGGTAAGTGTGGAAAATGTTATGGACCAAACAAGCAACAAAGCTCAAAGTTGTTAACAACCTAACCTATGGAAATCTTACGTGAAAAATTTCTCTAACTACGTATCTCCAATCAAAGATCCCAACTATAAAATCATATGTGTAGGACCTGCTATAAAGATTTCTGCTTGATCCTGGTTAACAAAGCGGGAATCCCATTTTGTCTGAGATAACTCAGACCGGGAAAATAGGGTTGCGCCCAACATTAACTAAGTGGCATGACAATAATGCTCAACACTATAAAAAAACTCATACTTCCCATTTTTATCTTTGATTTAGTAATTTGACACTTCTTGAGTTAATCCCTACTCAACAAACCTCATAATACTTTTAAAATTAAGGTTCTTAGTTCAAGGAGTGTCAAATTTGTTAAATTCAAAGATCTCACATGGGTATTCCTAATCAAAATCAAAGCAAGATTTTCATATTTCATACAATTTCACAACTGAACTAGAATATGTCAACATATCCACCTTAAATTATGCAATGAAATTCACCAATTCAAAATTGAACGTGTAAACCAACACAACTTATTCGAGCACAAATTTAATATATCAACTTATAACAAATTCAACAATCCAATACAACACAAACTAAATTCAAACTCCAATTTTATCACATTAAAAATTTTAGTTAACAATTTAAATACACAACCATATGCAAAAGCAATAAAAATTAGCTTCCCTCACCTCTTAAACAGTTCTAAAAACACCACAACTCCTTTAGCTCCACAAGATGCTCTATCTACATATAAAAATAACACAAGAACTGAAAAGGTTATACGATTATGATCACTTATAAGTAGAGACTTATATTGATGACTTAAACGACACATGCAACTAAAAGAGGATAGCATGCAAGAACAAAACAAATTGGACTGAGAGAAAAGGGATAGAAAACTAACTTATGCAAATGAAGAAACTGATCAGTCCAAATTGAAGAAATCGCCGCAAGGATCACTTTTACCATCTCATATCTTTAATTAGATTAACAGGGAGGAAGAAAGACCAAGTATGTTTTAAATAATAAAACTCGTTTATAAGACTTTTTTTATTTATAATTGATCATTTAATATTAAAATAATGAGTCCCATCATTTCACAACCACTATCAACCCTAAGATACAAATTTTTCAGTCCTTACATATTGATCTGATTTTTATTTCTTTTCAAAATCCATTAGTTACTCATTAGTTGTTGACATCATTTTATTATGTCAATAAAATCTTCATGCAGTCAACAAAAAACCAACAATTTTTCAATAAAAATCCTGTTATGAAATAAAGCTAATAATAGAGGGAAGAAGATAAAAGTAAGAATAGAGAATGAGAGAATGGGGAGCAACTTTTCTATGTGTCTTATTATTGATAGGAAGAGTCCTATTTATAGATACAACATGGTAACTCATAAAGGATACAAATCAAATAATTAATACAAATATTTACAAAAAGAGTAATGAATCATATGAGTATCAATCATATCAATCATATGAGTAACTGTATCAAATCAATGGACGACCATTAATTAATAACACTCCCCCTTGGGTGTCCATTGATAAGAGAATGTGTCTCGTTAAAACCTTACTAGAAAAAACCCTTTGGGATAAAAACCTAGTGAAGGAAAAAGAGTACATCATTCTATATAATATTGTTCTTTACATCTTCTATTTCTCCCCTTCATGTAAACTTACATCATTAGTGTTCCTGCAGAGACAAATAAGAGATATTAGAGAACACAAATAATGTCTTACCTCAATCCTTGACCTCTTGAGTTGGCTCCTTCTTAACTTGTATATGTCATCTCCTAACGTAGACGGTCTGGACCCTTAGGGACTTACCTCTTAATTGCTGGGGTCCACACATATTTATAGAGTTATTAATTATGTCTTCCATTCTTATGGGTTGGGCCCTCCTAGCTGCGTTGGGCCAATGTTCGGAACCTAGATGGGCTTGGGCCAAGCCCAAGTTCTTTGTTAGTGTGTTGATACTAGGGGCCTTGTTTGTGATATTCTAAGTTTGGAGTTAGTAAGTCCTTGTTATGTATTATCCTTTATAGTAGGTGGCTTGGGCCGTTATGTGATCCTGCCTAACTGGTTTACTCATGTACTGTTTATTTGTGGGGCTATACCTAGGCGGTTTTGGCCGTGTAGTTATCTAATCTGCCTAGGTATAGTACAATTAAGATGACAAAGTCTAATCTTGTGAACCAATTGCTCAAAAGTTCTCCTTAGCGAAGACTTTATAAATAAATCTGCTAGATTTTTGCATGAATGAATCTTTTGGATCTCTACATCATCCTTTCAATTGAACAATGAAATATTGTCTTTATATATGGTTGTTGATTCCATTGTTCTCAAGGATAGACCACAAGTTTGTCGCACATGTTGAATTATAGACCTTAACTAAACATATTCACGACTTACCTCATGTAATGCTAAAAATTATGCATGATTTTAATGATGTTGTTGTTATGGTCTCTTTCACATATCATCATGAAATCATTTTGCTACCACATGTGAATAAATATCTTGTTTGTGATCAACCATTGTGACGTTAAGAGAATATAATAAATAACATGCATCTGCATAATCCCTTAGATCCAATTTTGAATCATTTGGATAAAATAAGTCCAAATTTGTACTACACTTAAGGTAACCGAGTATATTTTTTACTCCAATCCATTGTCTTTTTGTAGCTAAAGAATTATATCTTGCTTAAAAAAATTACAACAAATATGTAACATCCCGTCAGGATATTACGAATTTAAATAATAAAATAAAGAAATATTAACTCAGCTTCATTTCATAATAGAAACTCATTTCCCAAAACCATAGGAAATGTAAAACTTCATTAAATCTATGAATCATCCAAAATTCCATAATTTATAAAACTCAAAATAATATAAAGCATCCATAGTGTTTACATTTTATTTCAAATTGTAAAATACAAAACTCCCAAGCTTTCCCCGCTCTGTGGCTAAGCCTCACCATAACCACGTGCAACAACATCATCTGCTCACGTGTACCGCGTACACGATCATCGCCAACCATAAGCAGATAGGGTGAGCTTAACAGAATAAAGCATATAAATATACATGCACATATAAAACACTTATATATTTATATCATGCAATCACACCAAAGTAATCCCATCCTTTGATTTCATACCACATGGCCACAACCATGTTATTCGTGTTCTACATCTTCTAGTGACGACTTTAAGATGACTTGTTGTCATACCTATCGGCCACAACCGATAGAGCACGTGCGGGAAACCATTGCTACGGATCATACACCGTAACGCTAGGTAGAGTTCCCAAATAAGAACATAGTTCGCAATGTCCCACGACTACCAAACTCGTAAGCTAACTACTGAGAAGGGCAATCTATCTGGACCCATCTGTACTAGCCACAACCAGCACACTCACACCGGCAACACTCGCCAACCTGAGCTCAACTCAAGGGTTCCTCGTGTTCGTCCGCCATCCCGAGCTCAACTCGAGAGATGTCATTCCGAGCTCAACTCGAGGAATGCCACGTGCTTAACCCATATCTCGAGCTCAACTCAAGGGATATGTTCCAAACTCAACTCAAGGAACACCAGCAAGCCAACCTTTAAACTATCCTAAAAGCCTTGTAAATCACGCACACATAACCAGCAACCCAAGGATGCTGCAGTAAAATTTCCTGACGGGGGACACGTACCGCTAGGCGCTGCTGCTTACAGACTGGTTGGCGGGTGACGCGTACCACCAGGTGCCAAGCGCCTTAGAGCACCCAATGCTTCCAGATATCGCCTAGCGGGACCCTCTTGTCCGCTAGGCGCCACGCGTTAATTGCCTCCCTGAAATTGTAACTCCCACCTGGCGGTTTGCATCATGCCGCCAGGTGCTGTACCAGTACAACCACTGTTTTGATTTTACTGCACTTTATTCAACTGCTAACAATCCATCGCATCCTTGCACACTTCCAGAAAGTCGATTCTCTTAACAGTTATATTATTGCCACTCTCTATCCTCTATGGCTCCCAATTTTTCATTATATCCTCAAGTTGATTTACTTAAGACAAATTGAATCACTAACATGTCATTAGTTTTGAGTCTTCCCCAAGTATACCAACTCATACCCTCAGGTTTATCACTTTCCACTACGCAGTTTTATACCATTAACAACTCCTAAAACAATTGGGTTTGCCACTATTCAGTTATCCCTCTCAAGCTCATTAGTCAACTTCTAGAAAGGTTGGTTACGTTCTGGATTAATTGGGCACCTAATAGTACTTCAATGCCTCAGTCTATTCTCTTTTGTTTCCCATCCAATCTCACTTATTGATACTGGTTTAGGCACAAATTGGTAATGTGCTAAAGTTCCAATTCTTCTTATCTCAATTCAATCCTCCGCTTAACACATTTCTAATTCTCCAGTTAACATTTCCCAATTCCATTCTCTTCCATCACTGGTCATCTAAATATCCAAAAACCAGCATTTCGTCTTGCAGCCACGCAGAATTACTGCCTCTACGATGGCGCCTGGCGGCAGGCCCTGTGCCGCCAGGCGGTGCATGTGTTTCTGGGCAATTTCCCAGACTTTCAGCACTTGCGAAGAATCTCTCACACCCTTCTGATGCTCTCCTCTTTCTATCTTAGTCATTTCTCTCCAAGAACATGATGCTAGTGACACCATTAATCACTTTGACTAATTCCAACAGAAATTTTAGTATAATTAACAACTATCATGCTCAATTCTACCAAGCCTCCAACATCAAAACCCTAAGACTTCATTTACACTGTTCCATCAAATTACACCATCAATTACACTAAAAATCAATGAAGTACACATTATATCATCCCTTAACAACTACCACTTGGTTTCCCTCCGATCAAAATCATCCCAAAACGCACAAAATCACAAAATCGAGCCAACATGGCTCGCGTCGCCTGGCAGTTAATCATCCTCGCCAGGCAACTCAAACAAAACCCAGAAAATTGGATAAAAATGGTAGGGGTCGCCTGGAGGTCGGGAATTTACCGCCAGGCAGTTCTTCTTAGGAAACCCAGAATACACTATACTGGATGAGTCGCCTGGCGGCCATGAACGACCCGCCAGGCGGTTTCTGGAAATTTCCAGAAACCCAAAATTTTATGAACCAGGCAGAGCATGTGCGTTCAATTCAACATATATTTCGTGCAATAAATTCTCAAACATAAAACTAACGATTAAAACTCCCCTAACCTGGTTTCCTTGCTTAAAAGTGGATACTTGAGAGTTTCCTATGATCACCAATGACCTCCCTTTGGCTTTCTCTCACAATTCAGCTCCTTTACGTCAATCTCCCACACAATTCCACTCTGAATTCTCTCTCAACTTGTTGCAGAACAATGGCAGACTCAAAAACTCACTTAATGGTGTGTTAATTAGGCTTAATCACTCTAAAACGAAATTAACATTAAGAGGAGGTGTAATTGCCATTCAAGGTCACTTATGACTGTTTTTCCAGCCACTTTCCAGCCACCCCTAAGCTGCTCCTTCAGCTAGGATTTCCTTTAACTTTTCACATTCAAGCCAAAACTAAATTTAGCAAAAATAAATTTTAATTCGGGTTCTCCAACACTTGAACCCCCAACCATGCCAATGCCAAATCAATGCTTAATCATTCAACCAATTCATATTTCATGCTAAATAATATAATTCAATGATTATATTACCCCTCAACATGATCAACATATATTTAAAATAATAACATATAAATAACACATAATTGGCATACATATAGGACTCAAACCCAAGTCCTTTGACATAATCAAGTACTCTCAACCATTTGAGCTAGTATTTTTCCACATTATACAATCAATATTTAATATCATAAAGGCTCCCAATACCCGCATTTATTAATTAATTAATTAATTTTCACGGGTCTTACAAAATGCAATATCATGTCAAGTATAATTAGCAAGATACATTAGTGTTGTTATAACACTAAGATATGTCATTTTCGGACAAAGAAGATCTTCATCATTTTCTTGAGGTCTAAGAAGAGCATTTACCAACATCTAATGACCTCACAACTATTAGAGTGCATAGTGGATGTGACTTGTCCATTTAGAACATTTTACACACCTTAATTATATAAGCCTCTTTATGTATAAAAACACCTTGGTTTAAATACTCAATTTGTAATTTAAAACAAAAACTTTGCCTTTTCAAGATCCATTATCTAAAATTCTTTCTTTAAGCAATCAATTGCCTTTGTGAGCTCATTAAGAGTTCCAACGATGTTTATGTCATCTACATAAACAATAATTATGGCAAATTCATTTTTGGATATTTTCATATAAATACAAGCACAAATAGGATCATTTCTATATCCTTCTTTTAATAAGCACTCAATAAGACGGTTATGCCACACACGTCCTGATTGCTTTAATCAATAAAAGGGCTTGTTCAATTTTCTTGAACAACCCTCTTTAGAATTTATCTTGTTGGGCAAATAAAATCCTTCAGGAATTTTCATATAAATAGGATTCTCAAGGGAACCGTACAAATAGGCTGTAACATCATCCATTACATGTAAATGCAAACCTTGTTGTGCAACTAGGATAATCAAATATTGCAATGTTGTTGCATCCAATACCACTGAATATGTCTTTTCACAAATCAATATCAGGTTTTGTGAAAAATCTTGAGCAACCAATTGTGCTTTGTATTTAACAATTTCATCATTCTTAATTTGATTTTTGCGCAAAAATCCATATGTACCCAACGGGTTTCACACCTTAGGTATGCGAATTATAGGTCAAAAAACCTTTTGTTTAACAAGGAAATCTAATTATGCTTCTTTGCATATTTTCATTTTGGCCAATCATTTCTTTGTCAACAATCTTCAATGATCATTGATTATTGATCCTCATTGTCATTCATAGCATTCATCGCTATATTATATGTAAAAGTTTCATCAATGTTGACTTCATTTTGGTTTCATATTATATGATCATGACATAATTTATTGAGATCTCATCATTTTGAACAATTTCAGGTACCTGAGGTTCTTTTGGAACCGAATCATTAATTATGTCAAATGAATGTCTTGAGATTTCAACCTTTTCGTTTAGGTCATCTTGCATTTTAGCTCCCTTTCTCATTCAAGAGTTTTTATCTTTGGAACCAATAGACCTACCACACTTCAAGCGTGTATTTAGAACTAACAGGCCTACCACGCTTCAAGCGTGTTATGAATTAATATCAATCATCTTTGGAGCATTAACAACTGGTATTAGTTACTCTTTTTCTGTCAATAAAATATAAGGTAATATATTGACTAATTTTGTAAATGAATTATCCTTTGAACTTCTAGTTCACATTCTTTTGTACGAGGATCAAGACGAGATAATGATAATTCATTCCAACCAATATCGTTTTTTAATTGTTTTCTTTCTCCCCCTAATGTTGGAAAAACTTATTCATAAAAGTGACAATTGAAAAGTCGAACTGTAAATAAGTTTCCTGTTAGTAGTTCAATTGTCTCTAAGGACCCATCATAGTCCCTTTTGGTGGGGAAAACATATACAACACACCAAAAAATTCTTACATGAGAATATTAGGTCATTGACCAAAAACTAATTGCATAATAGAATATTTGTGATAACTTATTGGTTTGATATAAATCAATAATGCAACATGCAAAATTGTGTATCCATAAGTAGCCATTGGAAGATTATCTCTCATAAGTAATGGTCTTGCAACCAATTTTAGACGTTTTAGTAATGATTTCACAAGTCTATTTTGTGTATGAACATGTGCTACTGGATGCTCAACTTCAATTCCAATTGATATACAATACTCATGAAAAGTGATGAGTTCATATTTTTACCTTCATTTAATGTTTAATTCTGGATTTTTAATTGAATTTTGTTCTTAAAAGATTTATTTAATTGGGATTTCTTATAATTGAGTTTATTGAGCATGATATACAAAAAGATGTTAAAAATAGCTTTTTAGTTGCATAAATGTTCTTTGGATATTTTGAGGTGTGTTAGTGCAGCTATAGCTAAGTTGAACTAATGGAGGTGTGGAAATAAATTGCTTAAAGCCAACCCAAGAATTGCAAGAAAAGCTTGAAAAAGTGAAGAAGTTTGGCTAAGCCAAGAAGAGGAAACGAGTAACAAAAATTGGACCTTGCGGTTTTCTTTATCTCTTTCCAGAAGAACGACTTTCATAATTCATAAATATTTATGATAAAAGATAATTTGGGAAAATATATCTTTAGATATTTTATTTGATATTTTTAAATAATTATATTATTGAATTATATCATAAAACATCAAAAGATAATAACTACCAAATCTTTTTAAATATGTCAAGATCTTCTTGAATCTTTTTATATCTCTATAACAAACAAGTATATCTTGAAGATATTGTATTATTTAGAAGATCATTGGAGGAGATTATAAGAGGGACATAATTGGTAATTGGACAGAAATTAAGTTGCTGAATAATTAATTAAAGATTTTTGATTAATTATCTTTGATATATCTCAAATTATCAACAAAGGAAATCTTCCAAATATTTTAGAAACTGATCAAATTTGTTAATTATTTGAGAGATATTATATCAAAAGATAAAAGATTTCAACAATAAAAAATATAAGATTCAAGTTCAATCAAGGCCTATATAAAGAGGCCAAAGGAAGTAGAAGGGAACAACCTCGGGACTTCAGAGTTTAGGAACCCTTAGGGGGGCCTAATTTCGTTTCCTTTCTCTCTCTATTCTTCTTCTATTTTTATTTTGCATTACATGGAGGGCTAAGCTTCAAGGGTTAGTTCCATTGTAATTTCTCAATTGAATTTTGAGGTTTGAATAAGTTTGCTTGTTCTTTTGATTCTTGTTGAGATTTATTTTCATCATGTCTTCTAGTTCTTAATTTAGTAAAAGTAATAATTTTTACGTTGTAGCAAGTTAGCAAGATGTTAAATCTACATAACATAACAATCATATGAGTCCAAGGGTTTTTAAATTTTAATTAAGAAGTTACTTTGGTTAAATTTTAGAAACTTTCATATGATTGAATGAGTTTTTTCTAATAATTGAGAAGTTACTTTGATTAGAGGCAAAAACTTATATTAGAATTAATCAAGAAATTACTTTGGTTAATTAGTTTTTTACTAGATATAAGAGGTAAAGAATGGACATGATTATGATTAGTAATATTTAATTGAGAAGTTACTTTGGTTAAATTTACTATGATTAATCTACAAAATTCTTGCTTTTGATTGAGATGTTACTTTGGTTAAAAGTAAGGACGCCAAAAAATTAATTGAGAAGTTACATTGATTAATTTGAAGTCTTCAATAACAATAATCTTTAAGAAACCAATGATGAATCATATTTTGAAAAATCAGTGGAATGAACCTATTTTTCTTTACTATTATTTTTATTTTTTTTATCTTTTCAATACTACTTCTTTCTTTGTTTATCTTAATCCTCTCATATTTTTATTATTTGACTAACTCTTTTGTATATTTTTTATAAGAACTAATTTGTTAAATAACAATTTCATGTTCGTTGGGAGACGACTCAAGGTTAGCTTAACCCTTTCTATTTTGTTGACTATTTTCTTAACAATACTGAAGTTGTTATAGAAAAGTAGTATTAACTTGATCATGTCAACGACAACGTTATCAAAAAGCATGAGATGTAATTTCACCAGTATTATCATAACAGATTTTAATATGGGAAGTGAGCTCTTAATTATACTAATAACTTTGCAAATACTTGATTGCCAATTGATAATAAATAAATATGTGACCATCTAGTTTATGCATCAATTAAAACCATAAAATATATAAATGATCCACATGGTAGGTGTATTGGACCACAAATATCACCATGTATTCGTTATGAAAATGAAATTGACTCATTTCTAATTTTTATAGTGATGGTCTTATTATCAACTTTTGTGAATGTATAAACTTCTGGTTTACCATGACATGCATTTTAATTGTACTAATATATGCGTAGTAAAAATCATTCAATTGATCATGCCAAGCAAAGCATTCATTTTGATTCATAAACTTCTGATTTATCATGACGTGCATTTCAATTGTACTAATATACGTGTAGTACAAACCATAAGAGAATGTTCATAATTTCTCCAATACACATTTTTTTCAACTCAATCGTAGGGATATAAAGATATTTCATATGTTTTTCATTGTTTGTTTCAATATGATACCCATTTAGACAAATATTCTTGAAACTTAATAAGTTTCTATTCAACTTCTTGGTAGAAGTATAATAGCTCTTCCAGAGCCTTCAATTATATTTGTAGTACCATAAATAGTACTAAATTGACTTCTCGCATTACCAAAAAAGAGAAAAATTTATTACTCTTGAGAATTGTATGAGTTGTTGCACTATCAATAAGACATATATCTTCATCATTGGTGTTAGTGCCAACATTCCTTCTTCATATAAACATGATGGACCTTGTAGCACGAAAATGAAGAGGAGAAGGTCCATGGTTGCAGTGGAAATGGAGGGAAATGGAGGAGTGGATTCAAGCTTGGAGGCTCTTGAAGATTAAGGTGAAATGGAGAGTAAAAATTTAAGAGAAATATATTCTAGGGAAGGAGGCTAGAGGAGTTCTTGGTAGAAACTAGTCTAGCAAAGTGACTCTAGAGGCAATAGGTGGAGTACTAACCAAATACAAGAGTAGAATGCCCCCATTTATAGGAATCATGGTTGGCCAAATGAAATAAGAAATGTAGCATGAAATGAAATGGAGATGTAGCTTGGAGAAGAAGCACAAAGGTGGGTCGTGTGATGCAAAGGAGGAAGGGATCTAATGCCATGTGGCAATCACACTTTCCTTGCATGCACCAAGTAAATAAGGTGCACCAAGCCTTGCCTCCAAGCACATTCTCGGCCAAAAGGTTTAATTGGGCTTGCATTACCCCAATTTGAAGACTAAACAACAAAGTACGTTACTATTTTTATTCTAGAACATGGCCTAACATGTGGCCCAAAATAAAATCTATTCTAATGCTCTAATCCTATGTGCTCTCATATTTTGATGTCTTCTTTAGCCCATGAGAACAACATATGAAGCCCATGATGTAAGACCCGAGGGATTTAAATAATTAAATAAATAATTATTTAATAAATGCGAGTAGTTAAAGCCTTTATGACATTAAATACTAATTGTTATGACGTGAAAAAGTACTAGCTCAAATGGTTGAGAGTACTTTATTGTGTGAGAGGACTTAGGTTCAAGTCATATGTACTTTATTGTACAATTAATTGTTACCATAAACTCATTAGCTTATTAGTAGGTTTATGGGAGCGTGATAAGAAAGTATAAAACTCTAAATTTATAGAAATTATCACGAAACATAAATTGGTTGAATGGTTGTGCATTGACTTGGTAATTTGATGGTTGTGTGTTAAAACCTTGGCTTAAGCAAAATAGCTTTCTTTTTTCTAAAATTAATTTTTGGTATGAATGTGAAGAGTCTGAAAACCCTAGCAAATTAGGAGGCAGATAGGAGGGCTGGAAACCATTATTTAAACTCCCTTTAAATGAATTTCGTTTTGCTACCGTCAAACCAAATTAAAGCATAGTTAAGGACTCCATTAAGGGTGAGAAACAGTTAGTGAGGCTGCCATTGAAGCATAGAGTGAGGAGAGAATTTCCAGAATAGTCACAGGCTGAAGAGAGTGAGAGAGGAGGTTGCAAGGTGGTAGAACAAAGGAGGCTGGTGTGGATCAAGGGAGAATTCAAGTTTTTGCAAATTGTGCTAGGAATCCAGGTTAGAGGAGTTCCTATTGTGTGTTTTTAATTTTTTTATCGTATGAATATGTATTATGTATCATGCTTGAAGTGTATGACCTTACCATTCTCAGACTTTTTCGCGTTTCTAGATTTTTCCAAAAACTGCCTAGCGGCACATAAACTGCCGCCAGGCGACACACGTGATTGATCCCAATTTTCTACGTATCCCTATGAACCGCCTGACGGCTGAAGGCGACCCGCCAGGCGACATATTCGTTGTTGCCAGTTTTCCCTTGTTTGTTTGGTTTATCAGTGGTGTGGTGGTGTTTGAAGTGGATTTTTATTGTACTTATACGATTGGCATGACAAGACTTATCTATAATTATTTAATCTGTGGAAATTCCATGAAGTCTTGAATGAAATTTTGATTAGGGTTCATGTTGGGGTTGGAAATAATTAAGCATGAATTATGTATATGATCAGTGCACTATTTTATGGAATTGATGTTAATATGAATAAAGTATGAACTCTGTCATATGTGTGCATGTGAAATTATGTCAGCATGAAAATGGGTATTGTGATTGGAGAGCTTGGGAATCAGGACTGAATCGAAATAAATCTGGGCAGAACCCAATTTGATAAGCACCGATTGGCGGCGCCTAGGCTGCCGCCAGGCAACACCTCAGTTCTACTGATCATTTTGAGTTTCTATTGTGATTGCGTGTATTGGGTGTTATGATGGATAACTTGGTATGTATGATAGGGATTAGTGGGGTAGTGAGGTGAAGGAAACTCAAGCATTGGATATCAAATGATTTATGCATGAGTATGTGATAATTGGGATATATGCTTTAAACTGAATAAAGTTGTATGTTGAACATGATAGGGATTGTATTTATTTGGAAGCTGCAATGAGGACACCTTGTGTCGTTGATTAAATGTTATGGGTTGGTTAATTTGTAATATGATGAATGTGAAGTAGAATGTACATTGTTGTTTAAGGGGATGGTATGCTATTAATTGAGAAATATGCTAAGTGAAGTGTGTGAAAGTGCAAATCAGTTTTATAAATATGCCTGAATGATTGAGATTGGTGTTTTGAGGTGGCTAGATTGTATACTTCCTTGGTTGTGTTGTTTTAAAGTGTATGTGCAATATTGATAGTTTTGTTGCATGTTGCGAGGAGAATATGATAGACAAGATAATAATTAGGTTGGTGGCATGATTGAATTTATGCCTTGTGATTCAATCATAATGTTATGACTGGATAATTGTATGTGTGTCATGGTTTGCGTCCTGTGTGTTTGGGGTCCGTTAGGACCTGATCCAATTGCCAAAAACTAGTAGCATTGTGCTACTGATCTAGCACTTGGCGGTGCGGGGCGAGTCGTCAAGCGATAGATACCAAAAACACTGGACGTGCATGGCCCATGGCGGTAGGGTTGGTTCCGCCAGGCGGAAATGACATGGCAGGGGCCCTTGGTAGACGATTGGCGCCTGGCGGCGCTAGAGGCCCGCCAAGCGGTCTGGAACCAAGTTCCGCCCAGCGACACGAGAGGCGCGCCAAGCGATTTTGGGTGCAGAGTTGGCTCTCGATGAAGAGTTCTTCACAACTTTGGATGAGTGTCATGATGTGACGCTTTGGCTGGGGGCCCAATTACGAGTGTAACTTGTATTGGGGTAACACGTGGCCACTCGAGGTTGTAGCCTGGTGGATTAAGAAGTCCAGTGGAGTGTGCGAGATCGTGGCTCGTACGACGAGGTTTTAGATGATTACCCTCATTAGTGCACCTTATTGAGTTTGGTAGTCTAGGGACAACTATGGACTTTGGTTTGTTTTGGGGAACTCCACTTGGGGTCGCGGATTGTGGTCGTGGCAATTTATTCTCGCATGTGGACTATTAGGTGGTGGCCTGTAGTCGGAGGGGCGAGTAGACACTCGTGCAGCAAAGGTCGATCAGTGTACTCACCAAAGTTTGTAGAATCAAGAGGCGTATAACGTATGGTTTGAAAGTTGAGAAACTAAGGAAGGGGAAATACTAACACGGGTTAAAATTTGGAGATGTTTTAATTATGTTATGTTGTTTATTTTAACTAAGCTCACCCTATCTGTGTGTGTTTGGTGATGATCATGTAACTTGTTACATGGGAGCAGATGATGATGCAGGTGAGTGTGTGGATGCGTAGAGTCGGAGTGGGGACCAGCTATGGGAGTTTTACTAGTTTTATTCATGGACTATTTTTGAAATGGTTTTGATAAACAGTTTATGTCTGTAATAATTGAACGTCGCGGTTTTTAGTTATACTTGGCGCGTTGACATTGGATTTTAATTTCCCGCGTTTGAATATTAAATGCAGTTTTATTATTTTCTTTCTATTTATTTTAAATAAGTAATTTTCAGCTAGGATGTTATACATGATGAATTTGATCCTCTTGAGGCAAGCCCATTTGGATTCTTCTAAGCATGTCTCTTATTATTGGGCCTTTGATGGGCTTGAATCTTTAGGAGCATGTGGGCCATGGATTTGGCCTTGAGTATGATTTGGGCTTAGACGTTGGCCCAAGCTATAAGCCTTGGGGTGGATGCATCATAACATAAATAACAATATGAGATTTTTTTTAACACTCTCATAACCAATAAGGTTATCAATGATTCCATTTTGTTTATCAAAGAAAATAATAATATTAAGAAGAGTAGTATCCATATGGCCATAATCAGAATCACCATCTTCATAAGCAAAGTGTGTTTCAATGTTCTTCTCATTATTTGTAAGATGCTTTAGTATACAACAAGTATAACTCAAATGGCCTTTACCATCGTAATGATAATATATAGCCAATATTTTAACATTTTTTGTTTCCCTTTTTCACATTATTGTGCCACTTCTAGTGACAAAATGTGTCTTTGAAATTTCCTTTATAACCATGTCCATAACCAATTAGACAGGTTTCATGATTTTCTATCAAAATCTCATTGCTTTGTTCAGCCATACAAAGACATTAAATAAATAAATAAATTCATAATATTTGTTGCTACATTCACTTTTGGGAATGGAGTAGATTAAATAGATTTCATGATTTTTCATCAAAAGCTTGATTGTTTTGTTCATACAAAGGCATAAAATAAATTCATAATATTTGTGAAATCTATTTTCACAATATTGTTGTTGCAGGAGTAAATCAGTTGCTTAGATACTTTATTTCTTTCTTTAATGGTATCTCAAAACCCATTGCATTTAAATGTAATTCTTCCTTGTAATATCAAGGATGACAAATTCAAAATTTGTAAGATTTGACAGGTTTAAAATTAGTACATAAAATAATAGTAATAATCATCATAAAAGCAATAATAATAATAATAATAATAATCACTCACATAATCAAAATAAAAATAATAAGACAGAGATAAAAATTGATAAAGTCAAACAATTCTTATCACAAGAATAAGAATATAAGGTAAAATTGTAAATGAAGAAAGGATTAGAAATAGTCTTGATTGAGACACGCAGAGCGAACTGTCGTTGGAGAGAAAAAAGCTTTCACTAGTCCTTAGTTGGTTGGAACATGATAACATGTTATTATGAAATAAACTAATAATAGAGAAAAGATAAAAGGAAGAATAGAGAATGAGAGAATGAGGAGCAACTATGTGTCTTATTATTGATAGGAATAGTTTTATTTATAAATAGATACAACATGGTAAATCATAAAAGATACAAATCAAATAATTAATACAAATATTTACAAAAAGAGTAATTAAGTAATAAATCATATGAGTATCAATCATATCAAATCATATGAGTAACTGTATCAAATCAATAGATGACCATTAATTCATAACAAAACCAATTTTTTTAACATATTGTTTTGTTTGTCAGACTTTTGATGAAGTCTTTATTTTATTGTTTTTCTTTTCTTATTTTAGACACCATTTGTGTAATTGTTTAATTTCAATTTTATGAGAAATTGTTATATGTTTAAGAAAATCTTGGTTGGCCAATTATGTGTTGACATAATCAAAAAATTCTCAACACTAATAGACAAACAACCTATGAAAGATATTAACTTTATTATATTTTATCTTCTAATTTTAATTGTTAACATCATAACGTACTTGTTTCGGGGTAGGGACCAAGAGCCCACTAAAAGAACTCCTTCACTTCGCGATATCTTCCTCCTCTCTAATGACTTCGGCAAAATCCACTCCTTAGCTCGATCGGTTGGGATGACGATCGGGGTACCTGTCTAAAATACTCCGATGCTTAAGTTAGAGGGGACCGATCGGTGTGTCAGATTATCCGTTGTAATAAATGCGCAATTAAGATGCTTACCAACCTACCTTTGGGTCCTATTTATAGCTTTTGACATGGGCCTGTAATTAGGGTTTCTTAATCACGGCCCAATGATCCCTTAATGACGATTAGTGACTCGTTTAATCCGATAATCGTTGGCTTGTTATATGACCGTGCGACCGATGGTCGCTTGGCTGGGTTAATGACGATATGTTTTATACAAGCTAATAATGTGTGTTACCGATCGACCGTCAGGTGTTTTTATGAGGTCCATCGTTGCTGTTTTACCGATGAACCGATGGACCAGAGGGTGCTGTTCTACTGATGAACCGATGGACCCTCGTGGTCAGAGGGTCCGCTGTTGTTGTCTAACCGATGAGCCGATGGGCCTTAGAGGTCAATGGGTCCATCGTTGCTGTTGTACCGACGAACCGATGGGCTCTATAGATTAGAGGGTCCCTCGCTGCTGTTGTACCGGTGGACCGATGGGCTCAAGAGGTCAATGGGTTCAACGTTGCTGTTTTATCGATGGACCGATGGACCAGAGGGTCCATCGTTGTTGTTTTACCGCTGAACCGATGGCATGGGTACAATTACATCCTTATGTTCGACCGTTTGACCGATGGTCCTTTAATGATGCTACATGGTTGTTCGTTTATCCGTGAGACCGATGGTCCCCTGGGGATTAGTAATGGCCGATTGACCGATTGGACATACTGTACAGTACTATTTATATATTTATATTTATGTATTGATATAATTTTATTATTTACTTAATTATATTTCATTTTACCATCTATATTTTTAAGTGTACTAATATATGTTTAATTTACTGTTATATTTATACCTATTATATTTTTCATTCTCATTTCTGATTTCAGATTGTATAAATATATTTAAAAATTTTAAATTTTAAAAAAATTTAATTTCTTCAATTTTTCATTAGAAACTGAAATGGTTTTGATTTTAATTTGCTTGAAAACCGAGAAGGGGTTTCTTGATCTAAATCATTTCAATAGCAGTAATGTCACATTCATTTATAACGTTCATTCAAATCTCAAATAAAGGTTATATATTTAAATTGGATTTAATATTTAATTCTAATAATTCTTATACTCTTATATTCAAATATTTATATTCACATTAACTAACATTAATATTTATATTCATATTAATATTAATATTATTATTTATGTATAATTCTATTCATAATAATATATTATTATATCATTATATTATTCTATTTATTTCTAATTCTATATTTTTATTCTGTATACTATATTTCTCCCATATATATTTTTTAGGTTAAAATATCTTTTTAGTTCCAATTTTCGTCAAGTTTTGTCAAATCAGTCATAATTTTTTTTTATGTTCAAATAGGTCCAGAATTTCGTCAATTTTGTTCAATTTAGTCCTTTGTTAACACCGTTTAAATCATTGACAATAATGAACAATGACTGACACGTGTCACTTTGTAATTTTTTTTATTTTTTTAATATTTTTTAATTTCTTTTAAATGTCGACATGTTAACACAACAATGTGCCACGTGTTAGAGTTAATGTTTTATATTCAATTTGTTAGGAATCCAAGTGTAAGTCTGAGTCCCACATTGACCAGAAATGAGAAAGTAGAGCACTATATAAGAATAAAGACCCATAAACCCATTGCCTTAAGGTTTTGGGTTGAGAGTGGTGTCAATGCCTTATGTGGTTTGGCTCAGATCTCATTGGTGTCGTTATCCCCAGTGATACCCCCTCCTTATAAACCTGACAAGTGGTATCAGAGCCGATGGTTAATACCGGCTCAGAGGAGTGCAGTACCAGTATGGTCCTAAAAGGAGTACTCGTGGTTGGGCAGCTTCCGCTGGTGTCGTTCTCCCCAGTGATACCCCCTCCTTATAAACCTGACACAATTTACTTCATATATTTGTTATTTTTGTTCAATTTAGTCTCAATTTTGTTTAAATTAAACAATTTTGTCCCTTTAAAATTGGGACCAAATTTAATTTTTATATAAAAGTTATAATGATGTGAATTTTAATATATTTAATAAAAAATCTGAATTTTAATATAAAAGTTAAGTTTGATCTCAATTTGGAGAGGGACAAAAGTGATTCATGTTAATAAAGATTAGAACTAGACTGAAAAAAAATAACGAATATAGGAACTAAATTGAATATAAAACATTAACTCTGACACGTGGTACACTGCTGGTTGACATGTGGACCTTTTGAAAAAATAAAATAAAATAAATAAATAAAAAAGACCCACGAAGTGACACGTGGCAGGTGTTCATGGTTGTTAATAATTTAAACGATGTTAGCAAAACATGACCAAATTGAACAAAATTGACAAAAATTATGATTTATTTGAGTACAAAAACAAAATTATGACTAATTTAATAAAAGGGTAAAATATGTTTTTGGTCTCTTAACTTTCAGTGAAAATTGAAATTAGTCCCTCTCTAAAACCTTTAGTCCTCTAACTTTACAAATGTTTCGATTTAGTCCTTTTAACAAAATTTTGTTAACTTTATTTGACGTTTCAAATGTGTTTCAAAACAGTTTCTTAGCTAACATTGAAACGAAAATATGTCAAGCAGGGTAAACAACTCAAATGCTCTCATGAAACTTGTTTAAAACAGTAACTAAACTTTTAAAAAATTGGTTAAAAGGACTGAATCCAAACATTTCTAAAGTTTGAGGACTAAATTAGGCCAAGGTTTCGAAGAATAAATCCAATTTTCACTAAAAGTTAAGGGACAAAAACATATGTAACCCTTAATAAAATTTGACGATAGGAAAAAAATATTTTAACCTTTATATAAAAAGAAGGTGGACAAAACACAAAAGCATAGCCATATGGAAGGTGAACGTAATTGAGAAGTTGTGGTTTGATGGCATTGACTTGCCTCTTAAATGATAAAGCATGTGCCTCCCAACGGGAACAAAATTATTGCCCTTTCCTCTCCATTCCCATTCCTTGCGAAATTGAATTCAATCACTAATAAACCCAAAACTTTCCGTCATGTTTATGTCTCCTATTTTCTCTTTCCTTACTTTTGTCACACCTATACCTATACCTACACCTTCCTCTTCAAATAACAAGGTAAAAACACTTTTTATTAAAGAATGAGGAATTTAAATATAAAGCAAATATCAATTATTAAATAAAAATAAGAAAATTAAATAATATATAAAAAAATAATTTTAAGATTTTAAGTTGAGAATGATGTGATAATTATTTATATAAACAATTTATATACTATTGGTAACGAATTTTTACAGTATTTTTCTTTAAAAGAACTCCAACAAAAATAAATAAATCATTATTTTATAATTTAAATGCATAAACTAGTTTGTAAAAGATATTTTCTATAACGTTATTTTTACTTTGTATATTAGTTAATTTCAAATTATAATTTTTTTTCTTAAAAGGATTTATTAAGAATTTTTTTACATATAGATTCTGAACATGAATAGGAGGTACATCTAAATAATCTCTCATATTTCACACGTCTATGTAAAAAATAATTTATAAACATTATTTTTTCATACAATAAAAGTATAACAAAGTCACATATCATTATATCTCAACTCAAACGATATAATTAAGACTCATTCTGAATATTCTTAACAGACACAACGGGAGAGAGAAAATGAAGAAAAGGTGTTGTTATATATTATACTTAGAAAATAAGGAAGTAGATGGACCCAAAAACTTGGCTTCTTTAAGTTAAATTGTTCTGACAATGATGAGATTCTGAAAGAGGAAGAGAAAGGCAAAGTGTGATGTTGTGATGCATCACATTCCTTTGTTGTGGTACCATTTTTTGGAGGTGGAAGAGTGAGGAAGTAATGAAAAGGGAGTAATGATGTTGTAAATAGAGTCAAGATTCTCATTCCGGAATGAGAATATTTACTCTTTTATCGTCAATACTCAATTGTCTTCTCCTCTTAATTTAACCTAGATACCCCTCAACTAATGATTTACTTAAAATATATCAAAGATGATTCATGCATCACTAGTGCAGAATTGCATTTTTACCTCGCCTTATAGGCCTCGGTTGGCAAGGAACCGAAACATATAACGGTGCGGTGGTAATTTTGAAATTAAAGACAACTTATAGGCCTCGGTTCACACAAAAATCGGTGCCAAATGCTGTTATAGGCCTCGGTTCAAAAAAAACCGGTGCCAAAAGTTGTTATAGGCCTCGGTTAAGGAGGCTCGAAGCCAAAAAGGTTGCCAGAAATTTCAAAAATGCCATTGACATTGGGACCTATAGGCTTCAATTGGGGAAAAGCCGGTGCCAAAGGTGTTATATGCCTCGGGTTTTAGGGAACCGGGGCAAAATAGGTGTTATATGCCTCGGTTCTAAATTGAACCGAGGCCATATGGTTTAATTAGGGCTAAAAAACAGAACCCCTTTCTTCCTATCGCGCGCGCCAGCTGCTCCTGCATTTCTCTTTGCAAATTCCGGCCAGTCATTGTCTCCTCTTCTCTCCGCGACTTCCGGCGAGCCCACCACCCGAGACCACCACGCGAGCCTCCTGCCACCGCCGTCTCGTCTCGCGTCCAGCCACCACCACGCGAGACCACCACGCGAGCCCCCTGCCGCCGTCTCGCCTCGCGTCCGTCCACCACCACCCGAGACCACCACGCGAGCCCCCTGCCGCCGTCCACCACCCTCAACGCTGCCAGCACCTGCGTCCACCCGCGTCTTCACGTCTCCATCACGCTGCCACCAAGCACACGAAGATGCGAAGCAAATCACAACCATTGGAGCAGAACGAAGCCACCTGCACTTTGAACCTAAATTGCGCACCACAAAACTCATGAAGCAGATCAGAACGTTAAACCACCACGAATCAAGCCAAAACGCAGTAACCATCATCGCCGCGCTTAAATGAGAAACCGCAGCGCACATCTCCAACGCGAAACCCTCCTGACATTGCAGCCCCTTGCGGCGACGACAACCCTAAAATGTAGAACAAGGAAACCCTAATTATGAGATGGAGGATTAGGCCTCGGTTCATACCAGAACCGAGGCAAAAAGGTGACATATGGCCTCGGGTACATGGGAATCGAGGCAGAAGAGGGTCTCTATGGCCTTGGGTTACGACCGAGGCCAAAGGCTATCCTCCTTTGGCCTCGCCCCAATATGCCTCGGTCCGGGAACCGGTGCAGAATATGAAAAATAACCGCTGCCAAAAGGCCTTCCTGCACTGGTGCATTAACATCATCTTCTCTCTTCAGAAAATTTTGTTATTATGATGGAAGAATGGATTGTCTTATCCCTTTGTGATTATCAAGTCACATAACATATGTCCTATACTCTCAATAAGCATAGAGATTCTATATATATATATATATATATATATATATATATATATATATATATAGAAATAAAGATAAAAGAAGTATGTAGTGTGAAAAAATAAATTAAAAGTATTTCATTTAAAAATATATATATAATTATAGAACTGTTTAGCTCGAAATTAATACATTTTAAATGTAATTTTATCCTTTTAAAACAAATTTAATCACTTTTGTTAATCGATTTTGGCTCAACTCGACCAAGCCAGCATGTTCTCCAAAACTAAAAAAATATCATCCTTGAGGTAGTCACAAATTACATTTAGATATATTTGAACAAATTTCTAATCTATAAATATATAAATAACTTATTTAAAAAGAATCACATAAATTTTTTAACCGTCAAATATGTTTTTATCCATTAACTTTAAATAAAAATTAGAATTAGTCCATCTTCGAAATTTTGATTCAATTTAGTTTTTCAACTCTATAAATGTGTGAATTTAATCATTTTGACCAAATTTTGTTAAGTTTATTTAATGTTTTAAACATGTTTCATAGTAACATTTGAGTTGTTTACGGTGTTTAACACATCTCTACTTCAATTCTAGCTAAGAAATTATCTTGAAATGTGTTTGAAACATGAAATAAACTTAACAAAATTTGGTTAAGGAATCAAAAACATATTTAACCCATTTTTTAAATATTTATTTAACTTATGTTTAAATTATAATTTTAGTTTATGAAAAGTATATTTTGTTATATTTTTGAACCATTTATAGAAAAAATTATTTAAATAGCGTTTTTCCTGTATTATTTTTTCCATTTTTTTTGTACTCATTTTTTTACGGCAGTTTTTCTCCAACTAAAGATTTATAAAAGAATACACTATGAGGAGTTAAAATATTGAAGTTAAATGATGAATTATAAAAGATTTACTAGGAATTCCAATGAGTAACTCTTTATTTAGAACAAATGATGAATTAAGATGATAAATGATATTCCTTCACTGGAAAATCTCACATCCAATGATTGAAGAAGTGAGAAAATTAAACACTTTTTTCTTTGAATCATCAACACAAGTCACAAGTGGTGTTTACCCATCGTGAAAATTACGAAAGATCACAACATGTGGATAATGTTCAATGGAAAAAAAGGAGAATGAAAGTTCTTTTATACTGAATGCATTCTCATTTCATTTCTTAGATTTTTGTTGATGAAACTATGAGACATGAACAAAAGAATCCTTTCTAATTTTGTTTGAAGATTTTACAAGAGAAAAAGTGCATTACTTGCCCGTAATTTTGCTTCTGTATCTTGATAAAACCTATTAGTTTCATTGCCATGAAAACATGATGCCAAGATATTTTATATATAATATTTGATAATGAGAAAATATTTACAAACTACTACAATAGATCTGTACAATAACATATCAATATTTGTTTTTTATTAAAACTTAGTGATGTTTGCACCATACATATTGATTTGAACAATACACATAACATATGTTCATTTATTATAATTTTCACCTTTCAACTAACATTAGGCAATTATATTGTCATTTGAAGGCAATGCATGGGATCAATATTCTCTTATCACCATAACCATAATGATGTAAGTCCTATCATGAGAAAAATTGTACAATTCCCCATGTGCTTTTCATTCTCATAATTACTAACACATACAAACAATTTATAAAAAAATAATTTTAAACTTATCAAAATTACTCACAATATATATATAATATTTGGTAAGAAAATAATTACTGATAATTGATAATTGTATAATTACGAGCCAATATTTCCTATCAAAATTTATGTCTAGAATTAATATTTTCCAATTAAAATAATAAAAAGTTATTACAAAAAAAAAAATTGCACATAACGCACAAGTTTAAATACTTTAAAAATAGAAAATAGACATAAAAAACATTTGTTGATAAAATAAGTTAAATAGAAATTTATATATATATATATATATATATATATATATATAATATAATATAAATATATATATATATATAAAAGTGACAATCACAAAATTATGGTTAAAAATAATAACGAGTTAAGATTAGAAAAAAAAATGTAACTAGTAATTATGTAATTTTGAAGACACTTAAATTCAAATAAATAGTACATTTAATATAAGCTATACAACCTAATATTATATTATATTTTTATGTGGATCATTTGAATAATTGATTTATTTACGTTTGTGAATCAAAATGTAACTATTTATTCTTCAATGAAAAGGAAGAGATAGTGAGAAAGAAATATACAGGAACAGAAATATAGGTGAGAGATAAATTAGAGTAGAATTTGTTTTGATATGTATTTGATTGAAAAAAGAATGTTTTCAAATAAAATTATTAAACTAATCTAAGAAGTGTATTGCAAAAGTATTTTTATATTGTTAATAATTATGTGATTAAAGATAATCTTATTCAATCAATTATAATATTTTTTATATAATCTAACATTTATGTTTCAAAATTCTTTAAATAAAATTAATTGATTATGTTTACCAAATAATCCATTATAGTTAATGGACAATTGTTTTAGGGTTTACAGAATATTTTTACGATTCAAATTATTTTTAAAACTTCGAATTTTATCTTTAGAATAAAGTATAAACCGAATAAAAGAAAAAACAATGGCATTTGACGACGCAGACAAAACGAAGGAAGAAGGCGATGACAGAAGGAGGCGCGTCAATGGGAGGCAGCGTTGAAGACTGCATGATTAACCAGAAAATGAAACTGAAAAGGAAGAAGGCGAAGAATAGTTGTCACGTTTCCAATCCGAAATTTTTAACTTTAGAATAACCTTTAAGCTTATTTATAAAATTGAAGTCTAAAGAGATGATTCGGTTTCTTAAATAATCTAAATCTTACGGGTTAAATACCATTTTGTCCCTTAATTTTTAATAAATTTTATAATTAATTTATTTTGAAATTTTGAATCAATTTAGTCATTTATCTTTTGAAATATGTAAATTAATTCTTTTAATCAAATTTTTTTTAAGTTTATTTAACATTTCAAACGCTAGAACTGTCAAAATGGGTTGGAAACCACGAGTCAACCCGTCTCACCACAGATTCGGGTCGGGTTGGATTGAAATTCTTTTATAAATTTTAATACGGGTTGATTTTTTACCCGACTCATTTAGAACCCGGCTCATTCGGGTTGAACCCGTGGTGAGCCGGGTTGGCTCACCAACCCGCAAATAAAAGGGTCGCACGGGTGTTTTTTATTAAATTGAACTTTACATTTGGGTCATGTTAGGTTGTTATTTTTAGCCAACACATAAATAATTTGTATTTGTTCATTTTGGTTTGTATTTGGATTTTATTAAAGTTTATTTAGATTTTAATTAGAATTATAATTTAGTTTTGACTGAAAAATAAATAAAAAAATTGTATTTTTTTTAATTAAGTGAATCCGTGAGCTAACCCGTTTAACCCGCCAACCCGTAGTGGGTCAGGTCGGGTTCGAATTTTTTTGGCTCATTAAAAAGTAAGTCGGGTTGGGTTGGCTCACTAAATTATCAACCCGTGGTGGGTTGAGCCGGATCGAGTCGAATTACCCGTTTTGACAGTTCTATCAAACGCGTTTCATAATAATATTTAATTTAACATTAAAACAAAGATGTGTCAATTAATATGAACAACTCAAATACAATATTGAGATGCGTACGAAACATCAAATACACCTAACAAAATATGATTAAAAGAACTAAATCCACATATTTCACCTTTATTTTTTTTATTATTGAAATGAACTTTCATGTAACCTTAATATTTTAAGAATGGACAAGAAAGATAAGTTATTTTATCCCCTACAACGCTAACTTAGAGATCAAATTCCACATTCTCCAATCATGTAGTGCCTTATCTTACAAGGTCCATTATCCTAGAAGAATAGAGAAATGACTCTTTGAGCTTGTAAGTAGACCCTTGAGACCACCCTATAAGGATATCATTTGGAAGGCTAAAAATAAGTTTCTCCTTTTAGCTATGACAAGACTACAACAAGTCATCTTCTGTGAATATCCTCTCCCTAGGCTACCTATATAACAATTCAGTTTTACATAAAACTCAGTTGCAGTGTTTGGCAACTTATGATTACGTTGTACTCAAATTTAAAGACAATAATATTTTTGACTACTAAATGTTGATAATTTTTTTTTACAATATGATGTGTCTTTTTTAAGTAGTTTTGAAATATTAAAAATGAGAATAGAAAAATGAAAAACTATTTGAAAGATGCTACTTAAAGTTGTAAGAGAAAGTTGTCAAAATTGAGTAGTCAAAAAATCATTTTCGTAAATTTAATGTTCCTAAATTATTTTACTGTCAAAATTGAATAGTCAAAAAATCATTTTCGTAAATTTAATGTTCCTAAATTATATCACTTCCATGCTTTTCTTTAATTCATAATAATGGAGTTTTATACACGCACGAGAGTAAATGTAATACAATATTCCCTTACCAACTTTCAGTGCTTCACACTAAATGCGTATTACCTGCTGATGAAACAACCACAATGATTTTCAAATTACATAAGAGTAATTGTTCGTTTACCGTTGAATTTATTGACCTTAACTCAATTAATGTTGATACGAAGAAGAAAGAATCTTCCTTTTAATAATTGTAAATGAATGCCAATATTTGATTGATATCGGAACAAGGAAAAGACAAACAAATATGCCAAAACAAATGAATGAAGTGAAAAGTGAAAGAAACCAAACCCAACAACAAAACAACACGTTGATCTGTTCTCTTTCTTTCCTTAGTAACTTTGCTGTGGTTGACACTGGAAATCTTGTTGCGTTAGTGTTTGCACAGTGGTTCCTTCCTTCACTCACAAATCTATCACCATTGATTAATTTTCAAAGATATATTGTTGGTAACACTTTAGTTAGTGGCAAATAAAATGGCAATGGTTGAGCCTCATGATGTTACAAGTGTAAGGAACAAGCTGAAGACGCTTTGTGCTGTGAATGGCTGCTCCTACGTCATTTTGTGGCGCATTCATCCTCAAAATACCCTGTAAGCCTTTTCTTTCCTTTTGTTCTGTTATTTGTATATTATTTTTAGTTTTTAACATGAGAGTGATCACTTACCTCCAGGATGCTACGCATGGAAGATGTATATTGTGAAGATCAATTGGGAGAAGAGATTGTAAACACAGTTCCACAATTCCATTCGCTGGGTGAAGGGTACACTCAATATTGTTCTTAACTCATAGCATAATTTTTTTATTATCCTAAAAGCATATAAAATGTAAGAATGAAATACAAAGGGGTGATTTTTGTGGTTATGTCATATGCAGAATTGTTGGTCATGCTGCTTTGACCGGCAAGCACAGATGGGTGGAGTCAGATGGTCAAATGTGTGAGGTACTTTTTTTAATGTTAATTGGTTACCATTTTTAACATCTCATCTCCTCTTTTTGTAAGTTTTGCCCACTTGAAAATTTGCTTTCTTTGTGCAGGATGATTTTGGTTTGCATCCACAGTTCTTGTCCGGGATAAAGGTACCATCAAACTCCAAGAAAGGAACCTCCATGCTTCAGATTTATTCATATTCTATCCCATAATTTCTTTGGTTAAATATCACATATTAAATAAATATACTTAATTGTCTATAGTATTCTTCTTTCAAGTCCTGATCATTGTGCTTTAACCATCTATTATATGCAGACAGTTGTGATGATATCTGTTAAAGCCTGGGGAGTGGTACAATTTGGATCCAGAAAGAAGGTTAGCATCATTGAAATGCCTGAACTTGTCATGCTTAATTATGATCTCCTGCCCATGCTCACTTGGATTAAGAATAAGCTATTATTAATGGATAAGAAGTACTATTAAGAGGCTTGTATCTGACATTTGAAGCAGAAGCTAAAGAATCTTAAGTCTGCTCTACACGTGTTGTCTAATTTTCTTATTCATATGGCTTTGAGTTGCTTTATAGTTTTGAACTCGCCATGCTTGTCCTAAACCTTGTTGGCCATACAAGCACTTATTCGTAATCTAGTTCAGCTAGTTCAGCATTTAATTTATATACTAATATATCTTTTAAATTCCTCGTAAATCTTATGCTGTCTCGAAATTTTGTTTCCGTGGTGGATTACGGTAGTTTCTTTGTTGCAGATTTTGGACAGAGTGAAATTTGTGGAACAAACAGAAAGGTTGTTGAGGGGAATAGAAGATGAGGGTTTGGATCTATATCTAGATTGTGAAAATTTATATGATTGGAATCTCAAATGTGTTGATAGTGAGAACTCTGAAATGGTATTGGGAAATTCGTGTTCCTATCCAAGTCTTGAAGATTCCTTCCCTTCCATGGATATGATTCTTGTGGAAGAAGGAACGACGCCGATGCATGGATTCTCTTATCTTTGTGACCAAGCAGTAGAAGCTGAAGCCGTATTTGAACACCACATAGGATGTCCAACGGATATCCCGCATTCTGATCTAGGCCATTTGTTAGCCCATTCAGACCACAGCATTTATGGAACAGTGACTTCGTGGGATGAGTCACTAGGATTTAATTCCCCATCTTTTGGTCTGATTGGTATTGATGATGTTCCATTCACATGTCAAACTGAGCATAACACTTCAATTACAGCCATGCATTGTTCTGAAGACAGTTTCTTGGGTAGCATGAGACAATATTTGAAAGTGATCAAAAGAAAGAAATATTGTCAAAGTCACAGAAAGGAGTAGGAAGGCCTCAAAAGGTGGTGCAACACAATAAGGTCACGAGGAAAAGAGCTAGGCCAGGTGAAACAACTCGACCGAGACCCAAAGATCGTCAGCAGATTCAAGACCGCATTGGAGAGTTGAGAGGGATCATTCCCAATGGTGGAAAGGTATATCCTCCTCATCATAACAACCAACCTTGTGTTTTGCATCAAATTTATTCAGAATCTTAATATATTAACAAATGCTGTGCTGATGAAGCAGTGTAGCATAGATTCTTTGTTAGACCGAACCATCAGATACATGATATTCTTACAAAGCATTACCAGGTATGCAGACAAGCTGCAAGAGCCCAGTGAGCCTAAGGTAATTGATCAGAGAGCTTTACCCTCTCTTGACAAAAAATACAAAACATTAAGCATTCTTATACTCTTTATTTCTTCACCATCATCATCATGTTTGTATGTTTAGCTCATTGAGAAGGCAAAAGACAGAAGTGGTGGTGTGCCCAATTATTGTGGAGGATATGAACCCACCTGGCCAAATGCTTATAGAGGTAAGAATATGATAATGTATTATGTCTACACTTTTTTATTTGATGGAAGTAAGAAATTACTTTGTTGCAGATGCTTTATGAAGATCAGGGCTCCTTCCTTGAGATAGTGGACACCATTGGTGGCTTTGGATTTAGTATCTTGAAGGGAAACATGGAAATTAGGGAGACTAATAAGATATGGGCACGCTTTATAGTTGAGGTAAGTTGTTAAGACTTCAAATATTTTACACAAACGATATCTCTACTCTGTTTTATTTTTATACATACATCTTCATATATGTAAATTTGACATGAAATGAGCATATTAATTGTTGATAAAAATGAAGATTTTTTATTGGGAAATTTAAAAGGGTTGTTCCAACACTCTTTTACAGCATATCACCACACTCCATGGCAACCTTCATCTTGTTTATAATTGTCAAACATAGCCTAAAGCTAATCACTGATTTGATTTCCTTGTGGAACAGGCCAACCGACATGTAACAAGGATAGATGTGTTTTGGTCCCTCATCAGACTTCTTCCGCAGAAAAAACACGTCTGGAACGGATTCACCAAACAGGCATTGTAATATTAATGATGTTGCCTTTTCTTCAATGGACAAATATGAACAACAGATATGCCAGTATAACTCATGTACATGACAAAGATATTTGGATGATTAGTTAGTGATGAGAAATTAGAGGGATGAGCATGAAATAGATTTTAGATATAGGAATATAAGATACACTTGCCAAAATATGACACGGTTATCTTTAAGCTCATGTTATGGGTGGTGAAATGTCAGTAAAATGATGTTTTGATGTATTAAAGTATAATGCAAATTCTAGAAGAATCTAAAAAAATATAAGATAGAGTTATTGAAATGTAAAGAAACTTCTAGAGTATTGGAGAAAAGCCTAGGATAGAAAGAAAAATCAAGAACATTCAA